>Ga0209534_10000097_pt1 | contig 102327 bp, 85 predicted proteins | sample COG_07_FD_184751 | JGI IMG/M metagenome (GOLD analysis project Ga0209534, IMG submission 184751) | Pelagic Microbial community sample from North Sea - COGITO 998_met_07 (SPAdes) (version 2) | ecosystem: Environmental > Aquatic > Marine > Neritic zone/Coastal water | place: Helgoland, sampling...
TTTAGATCCTTTTTTAGATCCTTTTTTAGATCCTTTTTTAGATCCTTTTTTAGATCCTTTTTTGGCTGCTTTTTTAGATCCTTTTTTAGATCCTTTTTTAGATCCTTTTTTAGATCCTTTTTTGGCTGCTTTTTTAGATCCTTTTTTAGATCCTTTTTTAGATCCTTTTTTGGCTGCTTTTTTAGATCCTTTTTTGCTGGATTTTTTAGATCTTTTAGGAGTTTCTTCTTCTTCTACATCTACTTTTTTAGCTTTTTTGCTTCTTTTTTTTTTAGCACCACCTTCCATTTCGATATTCATTTGGTTATCAAATAAATCTCTTAATTTGTTTTCTAATACACTGGTGGCAGTAACGGAAGTGACAGTATCAAAATCTTCGATTCTTACACTATCAACATCAGAAACAGTAGCTTCACTGTCAGAAGTTAACATAGATACTAATTTATTTATGTCTTGGATATCAGTTGCACCTCCTTTTTGGTTTTTATTGTTTAAGAAAGCAACAGAAGAAGTATCACTTAAGGCATCAATATTATCGAAAAGATTATAAGATGAAGTAGCACTATAGTTTCCACCGGCTTGATTGCCTTCTTTAGGTTCGTTTTCATCTACTATAGTAATCCATTGAGGTAAAGAAATAGTGGCAGAAGTAACACTTTCTCCGCCTTCAATTTTACTAGTATTTTTCAAGAAAATATCAGACATTTTTATATTATTTATATAATTATTAAAGATTTTAATTTTTTAATTACAAAATAAAAATTTTTATATATAAAAAAAATTTGATTTTAATTCATATTCTAAATATACATAAAAAGAATAAGCATAATAAAATATATAGAATAAAATGGGAGTACCAGGATTCTTTTTATGGTTATGGAAAAAATACAAAAATACTAACTTTGTATTTAATAAGGCATCTTTACAAGATCCTCACCTATTAGAAAAAATTAATAATATTGATGAATTTTTACTTGATTTAAATTGTGCTATTCATCCAATGTGTTTTAAAGTATTGGCTGAATATCCAGATTTGAAAAATTTAGAAAAATTAGAAAAGAAAATGATGGATCAAGTTATAGATTATATTAATACTTTAGTAAATTATGTAGGTCCAAAAAAAGTTGTTTATTTAGCTATTGACGGTGTCGCACCAGTTGCAAAAATAAAACAACAGAGAACTAGAAGATTTAAGTCAGTACATGATAAGGAATTATTTGATAATATTAAAAGAAAGCATGGAAAAGAACTTTCTAATTACTGGAATAATTCAGCTATTACTCCAGGAACTGTTTTTATGGAGAAGCTGAAGATACAGATTATAAGATATTGTAAAAAAATGAGTAAAGAAAAAAATATTAAATTTATATTTTCAACAAGTAATACTCCTTCTGAAGGTGAACATAAATTACTTCAATATATTAGAAATAAACAAGTTGAAGGGACAAATGATGATACTAAATATGCTATTTATGGTTTAGATGCTGATTTAATTTTCTTAGCATTATCAACTAATAAAAAAGATATTTTCTTAGTAAGAGAAGCTGTTCATCTAAATCAAAAAGGTGGTAGTAATTTTGATTTGTTAAATTTTGTATCTATAGATATTATGAAATCATGTGTTTACAGAAAGTTGAGTAATATTATTATTAAAAAGAATGATCACAAATTAAGTATTGGTAAAGAAAATGATGGTAGTGATCATGAAGAAGATGATGATAATTCTATATCAAGTGTTAGTCTTAAAAATGTTGAAGATATTACAATTGATAAAAAAAGAATTATTGATGACTTTATTTTCATTTGTTACTTTTTAGGTAATGATTTCTTACCTCATATCCCTTCTTTAGATATTAGTCAAGATGGTATTGATATTTTGTTAGGAATTTATGCTGAAACATTTAATAATTTTTATGATTATGCTATAGAAGCTACATTAACAGAATTTAAGATTAATCAACCTTTTATTCAAATGTTTTTAAATATTTTAGCAGCTAAAGAACATGATATTTTAGTTAAAAAATGCACTAAAAAGATACATAGAAGAAGATGTCCTTCATCAGAAGCATATGATATAGAGATGTATAAGATTGATAATTTGTATTTCAATATTAAAAATCCTATTAAATTAGGACTCGGGAGTCTTGATGAATATAGATTAAGATATTATAAACATCATTTTAATATCGATAAAGATAATATTGAAGAATTTTCTAAAGAACTATGTAATCAATATTTTAGAGGCCTGATGTGGGTATCTAAATACTACTTTAATAAATGCCAATCATGGAATTGGTTCTATCCATATGATCAAGCTCCATTCATTACTGATATGGCTTCTTATTCATTAGATTATAACTTCAATGATGAAAAGTTTGAAATAGGAGAACCTTTGAGACCATTTATGCAATTACTTGCTGTCTTACCGCCTCAATCATCATATTTACTACCAGTAAATTTCAAAAAAATTATGTTGAATACTAATTCTTCAATAGCTCATATTTATCCATTAGATTTTGAACAAGATATGTTATACAAGAATAAATATTGGCAAACTGTACCTTTGTTACCTGCTTTAGAAATTCATGAAATAAAGAAGATGTATCATAAATACAAAGGCAAATTAACTGAAGATGAAATTAGAAGAAATAGAGTTTTAGATAATTATCAATATTGATATTATTTTATAAAAGTTAAAAAACTATTTTTTAATCATTAAATATTAATAAAGATTAAAAAATTTTCTTAATAATTATTAATTTATATTAAGTATATCGAAACAATTTTTTTTGTTTGTCATTCTACTTAAAAAATAATAAATTAATTTAAAAGATTTTTTATATCTTCTTCAAAAGAATATGGATTAACTTGAGGACCATATCTTTTAACTGGTTTTCCATTATGACAAAGAAACTTAGTAAAATTCCATTTGATATCTTCTCCAAAAAAGAAATCTTTTTTTTGACTTTTAAGATATTTATACAATGAATCTTGATCTTTTCCATTTACATCTATTTTCCCAAAAACAGGAAAAGTTACCCCTTTTTTTTCAAGAATTGTTGTATTTTTTTATTATTATCTCTTTCTTGATTTCCAAATTGATTACATGGAAATCCTATAACCATAAATCCTTTATCCTTGTATCTCTCATATAAGTTTTGCATTTCACTATAATTTCTGTCTGTTAATCCTCAGTAAGTTGCTACATTAACAATTAATATAGGGTTATTTTTTTGATAATCTGATAATTTTATTAAATTACCATTCGCATCTTTAACACTAAAATCAAAAATATTTTTAATATTATCACTTTTGATATAAATATGTTTATTATTGAATCTCATTCTTTAATTTAAATAAAATTAGTTTTTAAATATATAATTAAATTACATAAAAAACTAATCAATATATAATAAAAACAAGATGGGTATTAAGAACTTTAAAACTAATTTAATAGATAAATTTCCTGAAATAATAACTTATCAAAAACCAAATAATATTTATAATTTATGTATTGATTTAAATGGTATTTTACATAAAATATGCAATCGTGTCAAAACTAATGAAAATTTTAAAATAATGTTAATTAATTCATTAAAAAAATTAATTAGAATAATAAAACCAAAATTAATTGCAATCTTTATAGATGGTCAAGCAGTTTTAGCAAAAGCTAATACTCAAATAAAAAGAAGGAATAAATACTTATATTCTGAATCATCTGGTATTAGTCCTTTAAATCTAACTGTAGGATCTCCTTTTTTACATTTTGTTGATGAAATAGTACAAGAGTTTTTAGATAAATTGTATAACATAGAATCATTTTATTCATCTTCAAAAGAAAATAATGAAGGAGAAATTAAATTATTTGAATGGCTACTAAAAAATCATAATAATAAAAGAACTTGTATTTTAGGAAGTGATTCAGATTTAATAGTTTTAGCTCTTATCAACAGACCATTACTTGATGTTTTTATATATGATGAAAAACAATATTTGTCATTATTTAAATTAATACAAAAATTATCAGGATTTTTTACTAAAAAATTTAGTTATAAATGGCACCCTGTTAGATTAGATTTTGCATTATTATCTTTATTTCAGGGTAACGATTATAATAATAAAATAGCTGATTTTAATAAATTATTAAAATCATACAAAACTACACAATTTTTGATAAACAAAAAAGGAGAATTGAATTTAATTAATATTAATAAATTATTATTAAATATTTCAACCATACATCCAATTGTTTGTGAATCAAAAGATGTTGAAGAATATTTTAAGGCAATTAGATGGAATCTAAATTTATATCAAGGAAAAATAAATACAAAATTTATACCTAATTATTCAAATGTTAATATTAATTCAATAATTAATTTTATGCCTAAAAAAATAGATTTAGTTGAAGAAAATAATAATTGGTTACATCCATATGTATATACTCTTATGTTAATGCCATCTACAGGTAAAAAATATTTACCTAATCATTTAAAACATTTTCTAGAAGAAGGTTCTCCTATAAAAGATTTATTCCCAGAACCATGTATAGAATGTATTCAATGGAAAAAAGAATTAAAAAAACCAGATGATAATACATATGAAAATGAACTTAATAATTATAAAAAATTATTGAGTTCAATTAGTGTAAATTATAGTAATCATATAGAAAGTCTGCATAGTAATACGGAATTACCAATTCAAAGACTTGAAAAAGCTATAGAATCTATTAAATAATTCCATTATGTCTTAACAAAGCATTCGGATTGGGATCCCTTCCTCTAAAATCTCTAAATACTTGTGAAGGATGTTGACTACCTCCTTTAGCTAAAACAGTATTTTTAAATCTTCTACCAACTTCAGCTACTTGTTCTTTATCATTTAAATCTATTTCTTCAAATGCACTAAATGCATCTGCAGACATAATTTCAGCCCATTTATAACTATAATAACCTGCAGAATAACCTCCTGCAAAAATATGACTAAATGTACACAAAAATTTATCTTCTTCCAAAATAGGTTGAGGTAAATATTGACTAGCTATTTTTCTTTGAACTTCTAAGATATCTTCGCCTTCTTTAAGATGAGCATATAAATACAAATCTAACATACCGAAATATATTTGTCTACAAAATGCACCACCTTGCATAAAAGTTCTTTGTTTCAAAATCTTTTCAAACAAATCATCAGGTAAAGTTTTTCCTGTTTGATAATGTTTGGCAAAACTCATAACAGTTGGTTTATGATAACACCAATTTTCCATGAATTGAGAAGGTAATTCTACAGCATCCCATTCAACTTTATTAATTCCAGAAGCACTTCCATCATCAACTTGAGTTAACATATGTTGTAAACCATGACCGAATTCATGAAACAATGTTTCTACCTCTCTAAAAGTCATTAAAGAAGGTGTTTCAATTGAACCATCTTTATTTTTAATAGGAGGAGAACCATTACATACTAGATAAGCTACAGGTTTTTTATTAAGATATTTATTTCTATCAATACAACTATCCATCCAAGCTCCTCCTCTTTTTTCTCCAGGTCTTGAATAAGGATCTAGGAAAAAATTAGCAACTTCTTGTCCAGTTTCTTGATCTTTAATTCTAAAATATCTAACATCCGGATGCCAAGTATCTACATTTTGATCTTTAACTTGTTCAATGGTAATACCAAATAAATTATTAGCTATTTGAAATAAACCTGTTAAAACATTGTCAATTGAAAAATAAGGTTTTAATTCTTCTTCTTTGAATTCTAATTCTTCTTCTTTATATCTTTCTGCCCAATAAGGAATATCCCAAAGATCTAATTTTTCTATACATTTACCAGATCTTAGACTTGCTAAATCAGTTACAGCTTTCAAATCTTTAATAGCTAAAGGTTTTGATTTTTTAGCTAACATATTTAACAAATCTTCAATTTGTTCTACATTGGAAGCCATCTTTTTAGATAAAGACAAATCTGCATAAGTATCAAAATTTAAAATATTAGCTTTTTCTTTTTTCAATCTAAGAATATCTTTAATTACTGGGATATTATTTTTATCCCCTGATGATGCTTTGGTAATAGAAGCTCTATACAATTTCTCTCTTAATCCACTCTCAGGATAATGAAGCATTATTGGTAAGTAAGAAGGAATATCTAAAGTTATTTTCCAAGGTCCTTTTTCAGGTGTTGAATTAGGATACTTTTCTTTAGCTTGACTAGAATAAAGCTCTAAAGCACTATTTGGTAATTTATTCATATTAGTATCATTTTCTACATATAATTCAAAAGCTTTAACTGCATCTAAAGCATTATTAGAAAATTTTGTGGATGCTTCTGCTAATTTTAATGAATTTTCATTAAATTTTTTAGTTTCTTCTAGATTTAACCCAATACCACTCAAAAACATAGAATTTCTTGTTAGATCAATAATTCTTTGTCTTTCTTCACTTAAAATTTTTGCTTCTGACAATCTTTTTAATCCATTAAATAAAATTTCAGATTGAGACATTTTATTAGATAATTTAATAACTTCCGGTTGCATTTTTTGATAAACTTCTCTTAATTCATCATTATTTTTTACAGAATGCAAATGACTGGTGGTACCCCAAGCAAAAGACAAGGGATATTCAATTCTTTCCATTTCTTCAATTGCTAAATTGTATAGCTTGTGAACATCTTCTTCTGACTCTATTCTTTTTTCTAAATCTGAAAAATCTTTTTCTAAATTAGATAAAATTAAAGTTATGTCAGCTTCAACTTGTTTATTATCAAATCTACTAAATTCTGGTAGATGATCATTTTTTAAAAGAGCATTACTATTCATACTTAATTTGTTAATTTCATTTCTTTTTAGGTTACTTTTATTATTTAAAAAAGCATGTACTATTATTAATATTAGGATAGCTAACCAAAATCTAAACATTATTATATATATAAGATAATACTTTTTTTTAAATAATTAATTAATGAATCATAATATTTCTAAAGAACATAAAAATTGAAATTATTTGTTTATAATATTACTAAGATCTATTATTTACAAAAAAAAAAAAAAAAATGGCTAAATTTTATGATATTGCAAATTTAATTGATAAAAATTATCAAAATAATTGTTATATACAAATTGATAATGATGATTTTGAAGAAAGAGTAAGAAACTATATTCAAAATAATGAAAGTTTAAATACAGGTGATATTTTATTTGTTGGAAGTACATATGAAACAAGACAATATTATGGTTTTATTATAATAGATAAGAGGTTAGAACCAAATTGGTATCATTCAGAACAAGGTATTGATTTAATTTTTGAAAATGATGATTTGAAACATTATTTGTCTACAAATAATGTTAAATACCAAGAATTATTTGCTAACTTGAATAATTATTTTTCTGAATTGATTGGTTATAAAAATTATGAACAAGAAATAGGATTAGAATATCAAGATAATAATTTATGGTAAAAAAAAAAATAATAATTTTTTACTATATTAAACAAATAAAAAAGGAGTTATTACTGAAAAAACTTTAAATTGGTATACATGTGGTCCTATAGATTATGAAAATTCTGATATTGGATATGCTTTTTATTGATTTACTAAAATTAACTGGATAAAGTGATTTACCAAAATTAATAGATTATTTTTTAAATAAACTTAAAAAATAATCTATTAATTTTGTTAATAAATTATTTTCTTGATTATCATATTCTTCAACATCATAAACTAAATTCAAGTCATTACTAGGATTATAAGACTCGTCACTATCAGATATTTGGTAACAATCATAATCTAATTCTTGTTCAGTTTCATAAATATTATCTTGTATTTGATTTAAACTCATTATATATTATGATTGAATACTTTTTTAAATAAAATTTTTTTACCAATTCTAATAATAAAATTTTGGTTACTATTGAATAATTACTTAAGTCTTTTTATTAAACGTAAATATATTTAAGTATAAATTGTTTTTTTATTAAAAAATTTAATATAGTATTATATTAATTAATATGGACAACAAAATTACAAATGATGAATATTTAAAAAAAAAAAATTTTGATCACATTTCATTTAGAATTGAATTTATCAAGGATGTACTTAATGGAAAGTCTGTAGAACCTATGATTGATTTAGATAAATGTGAAACAGAAAATTTTGTAAATAAACCTAGTAGTAGCGATGGTGAAGATAATAATGATATCAGAAAAATTCTTCATAAGAAATATTTTGATTTTAATAAAATTATTAATCAAATTGGGGGGAAACTTTTATATATTAAAAGTGGTAGCACAGGTCATACTTTTAAAGGTTTAGATCCAGATGATGATGAAAAAATTAATTATGCAGTTAAGATAGTAGCTTATCCAAAAAAAGAAAATTATGGTGATTTATATGATATTTCAAGACCTGAAAATGCTGAACTAATGATGTTAAAAGTATTAAGTTACTTTGTAATTAACAATCATACACCTCATATAGTTTTACCTATATGTACATTCAATACAAATATTAAAACTTTCGTTAATTTACCAAAAAACAATATTGTGAATAATAAAAAATATGATCAGTTTGTTAAAAGACAAAAAAAAAAGGAATATTATGATAATGTTTCTGTTTTGATTAGTGAATGGGCTAATGCAGGTGATCTTTTAGATTATATTAGAATTAATCATAAAACTTTTAAATTAAGAGATTGGAGAGTTTTATTTTTTCAAGTATTGTCAGTATTAGCTGTTGTACAAGAAAAATACCCTTCATTCAGACATAATGATTTGAAAGCTAATAATTTATTAATACAAACTATTGAATCTAGAAATAAAAATAATAAATTCAAATATAAAATTAATGGATCATCTTATATTGTACCTAATATAGGATTTCAAATTAAACTGTGGGATTTCGATTTTGCTTGTATTCCAGGAATTGTTGAAAACTCTAAAGTATCAGCTGAATGGACTGATAGAATTAATGTTAAACCAGAACAAAATAGATATTATGATGTACACTACTTTTTTAATACTTTAACCAGAAAAGGATTCTTTCCAGAATTTTTTACATCTGAATTAGTACATAAAAAAGCCAAAGATTTTGTAAAAAGAATTCTTCCTGATAATTTAAGATCAGGTAAATTGGTAGCAGAAAGAGGAAGATTGCTTAAGAATTTAGAATATACCACACCTGATAATATTCTAAAAACTGATCCATTCTTTGAAAAAATGAGAGTAAAAAAAAAAAAAGAAACTAAAGATTTAATTTGATTCATTTAAAATTAAGTATAAATTTAAATGAATTATGTATTTTAACTTAATATAGTTAAAATTAAATGAATTACGTATTTTAACTAAATTAAGTACAAATTTAAATGAATTACGTATTTTAACTAAATTAAGTACAAATTTAAATGAATTACGTATTTTAACTTAATATAGTTAAAATTAAGTACAAATTTAAATGAATTACGTATTTTAACTTAATATAGTTAAAATTAAGTACAAATTTAAATGAATTACGTATTTTAACTTAATATAGTTAAAATTAAGTACAAATTTAAATGAATTACGTATTTTAACTTAATATAGTTAAAATTAAGTACAAAAATAGAGGTAAAATTAAACAAATAGTTTGCATACAAACTATCTGTTTATTATGACCAAAACCAAATGATATTGGTTCTTTAACTTTTTGTTTATTTAATTTATATAAATTTTCTGGTTGTGTCATGTTTAAAACAAATATTGTCAAAACATAAAATGTAATTGTTAGAATTAAAGTTTTTGACATTATATATAAAGTTAAGAAAATTTAAAATAATAATTAATTAATTATGGCGTATAATTATAAAATGAAAATTATAATTGTTGGAGATGCAAATGTAGGAAAATCATGTATAGCTTCTAGATTTCAGTATAATAAATTTGATCCAAATTATGAAGTAACAATCGGAGTAGAATTTTTTAGTAAGATAATTGAAATAAATAATAACAAAGTTAAAATACAAATTTGGGATACAGCGGGTCAAGAAACTTTTGATGCATTAATTAGATCTTATTTTAGGGATGTAGATGGATGTGTATTAACATTTGATTTGTCAAATAGAAGATCTTTTATTAATATAGAAAAATGGATAAATAAAGTTAAAGAAGAATCTAATAGAAAAATTTCTTTTATATTAGTTGGAAACAAAGTTGATAGATTACAAGAAAGATGTATATGTTATGAAGAAGCAGTTGCTTTTTCAAAAAAATATAAAATGGAATATGTAGAAACGAGTGCTCTAAATTCAAGGAATATTTATAATTTATTTAATATATTAGCAATCGATATTTTAGATAATTTTATAAAATATGGATATTATGATTCAAATAATGTAGTTTTAAAAGAATCAAAAAAAAGAAAAGAAGAATATTGTTGTTAATTCAGAACTATACCTGCAGGTTTAATACCAATAGCTTGTTCTTCTGTAGTTAAATTTACAGAATCAATTTCATAATCTTCTTCTTCTTCTTGAGCTAGAGCTAAAGCTCTATTTATATTTTGTTGTTGAGGATTATTTAATTCTTCACTTTCCTCTGTTAATAAATAGTTAGCTCCAGCTTCTTTATAACTATCTGGTAATAAACTTTCAATAGAATCTAAATAAGATTTTTCTTTAACGATAACATCTTGTTTTTCTTTATAATTACTATTAATTTTTACCATTGTTTTTTTATCTTGATCATAATTTTGTAAATTAATATAATTATGATCATCATGATCATCAATTGCCAATCTAATTGGATCTTTAATTTCTAATTGTCTTTCTTTATTGGTATTAAAATTATCCAATAATTTATAATTAGAATAAGAACCTTCATAACCAGATAAGAAGTTATCATTTGAATGAATACCAGTAATTTCTAATTGATTAATTATTAATTTTACATTTTTACCAGCTTTTAATGAAGTAATAAATACATCATCCAAATATTCTTTTTTACCAATAATTTGACAACTTAATATTAAATCTTCAATCTTACTAATTTTTTTATTTTTTTTATTATTGAAGAAATTACTGTAATATTTACAAATAAAACTTAAATCATATTTTACTTCTTCTTTAGTTTCTTGTCTTGTCATATCATTATCTTGTAATTGAATTAATCTTAATTTATGATAAGATTCATCATTTTTAATTTTTGTTGAATTAATTTGATTTAAAATATAATCCATAATAGGTTTCATTTCATTTGCAAATACCTTTTTTTGTTTCATTGGTAAATTTTTTAAATTGAATCTAATTGGTTCTGTATAATTAACATCATTATTGGATAAACTCTTAATTATTATTTGTTTTCTACCTCTTAAAGCTACTAAATGTAAAATATGTTTAATTTTATTAAATCTAGAATCATCAATAGTATTATTACCAGTACTTGTTAATCTATTATTAGTAGTACTGCTTATATTACCTGATACTGGATAACTTTTAATAGTTTTTGAATTTTTCTTTTTACTATCTTCTTCTTCTTCTTTTCCTTCTTTTGTATTTTTTGTTTCCTCTTGTTTATTTTCTTCTTCAGTAAATAATTCTTTAATTTTTATAGCTTTAGTAAATAACATATTTCTATATTTAGTAAAACATAATACAGTAACAGTTAAAATAAAAATAATTAATATATATTTTAATTTCATTATATATTAAATATTATTATTATTATTATTTTAATTTAACGAAAATTAATGTGTTTGAATTAATCATCCATATTTGTTAAATATTCATCATCATCAAATTCATCTTCAATATCTATATCAATAGCATTATCCATTTCATTATTATCAGTTACTAATTCTTTTATTTCTTCATTTTCTATTTCTTCATTAGTAACTAATTCATTGTAAAATCCAACATCATGTGTAGTTTCATCAATTACAGAAGATTCAGAATCCAATAAGTATTGAAATGTTTTAACATCTATTCTAGAGATATTAATATAATAAAATTTGTATATAGTATTAATTGAATTACATATTAATAGAGCAATATTAATTTTATCACTTTTGTTATCATTATAACTAATTAATCTTTCAAATTGTTTAATTATATAGTAAATAATTTTGGAATCATTATTATTCATATTAATGATATTGTTAATATTAATGTTATTATTGGTGAAATCAAATGTTTTAATATTATTTGTATCTATAAATATTTTGTTGATAATTTTTTCCCAATTTTTAAATACCCCCTTTTTATTTTCTTTATTTCTTATTTTTAAATCTTTAATTTTTTGAGAATAACTAACAATTAATTCTGTTAAATTATCTTTTTGAAATTCTTTAGATCTTGAGTATTTAATACCATTAATTATTCTTTGTAAATAAACAATAACATTTTTAAGATTTTTAATTCTGGTTCTAATTAAAGTAGCAATAATTTTAGGTTTTTTAGTTTCAATTTGTTCTTGACTCATTTTAGAATATTGGGTATCAATTGAATTCAAATTAACATATTCATTTTCAAAACCTAAACTTAATAATTTATCTTTAATAGATTGTTTAATAACTAAATAATTATCTGAATTGTTATTCAAAGTATATTCTTTATTCTTTTCTTTATAACCTAATAAATTTTTAGAGATAGCATCATAGAAAACTTCAACACTATTAGATTTATCAAAGTAATATAATACATCCATTTTGAAAAATTTATCATTTTTTCTTAAATTAATTTTATCATCTATATCAAATAATTTAATAGATTCTTTTAATTTATATCCAAGATAATCATGATCAATATAATAAATAGTATTTCTAATATAAATATCTTCTGCTCCTATATTTACATTTTTACCAATTAAGTCTTCAATTTTATCAATAAATTTATCTACACATTTAACAATATCATTCTTACAAACATTCTTAAATTCTTTTTCTACTTTTCTAACTATTTGTTTATCCTTTTTATTTTGTTTTAATTTTTCATTTTCTATTTTTTCATAAAGTTTAAATTGATTTATTGCATTATCTTCTTTAATTTTCTTAAGATTTTTTTCAAGTTGATACAAATCTTTCTCAGAATATTTATATTCTAATGGATTAATTTTACATTTAGTACATTTTTCAGTTTTAACATCTATATCGTGATTTTCTCCTGAAATACAGTTTTTCTTAGTTATTTTTAAAAGATTATTTAATTTAATTCTATTTGTAATTCCATCTGCATCTGATTTACTGGTATCTTTCATTTTAGGATCAAATGTTTTATTACATTTTTGACATATAAGCTCTCCTTTTTGATAAGTCCAGCTGTGAAAATTACCATCTACACAATTTGTACCATAACTAACTTTATTTTCTTCTTTGGGTCTAATAACTTTATTCATTTCAGTTGTTTCTGATTCACAAAAAATAGGTTTATAAGTTTCAATATTATATTCTTTATACAAACCATCTATTTCAATACCATCTATTTTCTTAAGTATAAATGAAACTTTATTAGTATCTTTATTAACTTTAATATTTTTATTACTTTGTTCTTTGGTAAATTGTAATGTTTCTTGATCATTATAAATAGAATTTAATTTGACTAAGAATCTTGTTGCCATAATTTCATAAAAGAAATCCTTTTGTTTTTCGGTATTAATTTCTAAAACATGATTAATTAACTCTACTAATGTATGAATAATTGATTTATGAATATGAGGATTATATCCAGATTTATCTATATTTTCAAATAACCAAATATTATTTTGGATAAGTAAACAAGATACATAATAAATAACATAACATAATAACATATAATCAGTTATTGGTTTAGAATCCCCCTTATTATTAGTGATTATTTTTAATCCATTAAATAATTTAATCCCATATTGATCGAATAAAAAGTAATTACATTTTTTATGATAACTGAAGCCCATAATTTGCCCCAAGTTAATTTCTGTAATTAATACAAATATAATATATGTAATAATATTGTTAAATTTAATCTTTTTATATTGATCTATATCTTTACTAGATGTAACGAAAATTTCATCATTTAAATTAAAAATAAATAAATTAGTAAAAGATTTATCAATGCCATACATTTTAGACTTTTGTAATCTTTCATCTGTATTTTTCTTTAATTTTTTATTGTTTATTAGGATTAAATCAATAATCTCTCTAACCATCATTTTTCTTCTAATTTTAATGGCATATCCACTACCTACATAATAATTTAACCCACTGTTATAGCATATTTTTTCAATGATTTTATCTATATTTTTAATCGACTTTTGATATTTTTCATATTCAGGTAATTCTTCCAAAGGAATATCTAAAGCAATACTGGTAGTAATAAAAGAATCACTTGATTTATCATAAGAACCTTCATAAACAAATTTTTTAATATTGACCATTTCTCCACAACTTTTACAAATATAATCACTGTCTTCATTTTCTTTAATATATTTTTTTACAAAGTCAAAAATAGCTTGATTAAAATCATTCAACCTTCTTCTATTCATTTTCATGATATTATCCCAAGTTAAATAATGTTGGCAAATAGTTAATTGTTTATCTTTTTCTAAAACAACTTTAACACTCTCATCTTTATCCAAGTTAATAATATTGACTTTTTTACCTAAATCTTTGTATTCAGGTAATTCAACTAATGCTGCCTTTTGTCCAGGAATTATATCATCATTATTATCATATTCTTCTTCGGTTTTAATTAAATACTTATCAATAAAAGTATTCATTAATCTATTATAAACTTCTTGATGTTTGTAAATGTCTACATATTTTAAAGAATAATTATCTAATAGTTTTTTGAATCTAGTTAAATGATTAATTTTTTTTGAATCAACTTTATTTAATATTCTATTGGAAACAATTTCTAATACTTTATTGTAAACTTCTCCTACTAATAATGTTATATTTTGTTGTTTATTTATAGAACTAATATTTTGGTATTCTTGTTTTTTAATAACATCTTTAGAACTATCAAATAACCAATAATAAATATTGTTTGATTTTTCTGAATTAAACATTTCTTTTTCTAATACTTTATTAAAAGATTTAACCCCATTTTTATTAATTTTTCTAATATCTACATATGATTTTTCAGTAGCACATTGTAATGGATTAGCACTGTTTCTAAAAGCAATACCTACCATATTTACATCCATATCTTTACTACCAACACGATATTGTACAGGTTTTGATCCATCAGAATCTTTAATAGAAACATATCTTAAAACATCATTCGTTTTTTCAAATCTAACTTTAAAACCTTCTTTACTAAAGTCTTTAAAATTTTGATAAGCATAATTTCTAAAACTTAAAAGATCCATTAAAAAATCATTTTCTGAAGTTTTTTTACCAACATTTTCTAATTTTTTAATTAATTTCATTTCCTCAAAATCATTATATAAAACAACATTTCTATGAATCAAAGGACCATAAAATAATTTTTCAGTTTCAAATTTAAGTTTATTATTACTTTGAATAGTTGTTGAATAAAAATTACGTAAATTATTTGTTTTACTAACAATATATTTTATTTTTGTGTTATCTTTTTCTTTACTTTTAGAACTACTTTCTGGATTATTATCATATTTCTCAGAATCTTTGTGAAATCTTAAAAAATCTTCACTGATAGGAATAATAATATTATTACTAATTAATTTTACTACTTTTTCATCATCACTTACTAAATTACTCTTTTTACTTTGATCAGTATCTACAATAAAATCATAAATTTCATCTACTAATCCAGCCTTTCTTTCATCAATGCTGAATAATTTTTCAATTAAATTATAATCTAAAACGGTGTCCTTTTTAGAAATCATAACATCAATATAAATATATTCTCCTTCTTCTTTTTCTTTATGATTAATAATATTATAAACATCTGTTTTTTCTTGATTTAAATATAATTCTCTGAAAATAATTGTTTTAATAACATTATGCATATTATTAGATGTAATAAAATGGTCTTCAACAAAATTCTGACCTAAAGAATTAAAGAATTTAATTGTTTTTTCATATATTAGAGGATTGTTGGCAACTACTAGTTTAATCTTATCAATAGTTTTTAATGAAACCAGAGTTAAAATATTTTTGATTAAAGTGTAAAAATTAATGATAATTGCATTATTTTCACTATTGAAGAAATTATTTATTTGAATATTTGAACTTTTTTGATTTTTACTGCATTCAACAATATTGGTAACATATAATTCTCTTTTACTATCATAAAAATAAGCAATTGTCATATAAATGTAATAAGCAATATATCTTTTCAAAATATCTAAAATTTGATCTACATTCTTTTTATCACTTACTATTGATTCTATTTTAGATTTATCTAATTTATCAATGTAATTTTTTATAAGTTCATTAATTTCATTCTGATATTTGACAAAATTATATTCTTTTTTAATACTTTCAAATATAGGATTTTTTTTAAAGTATTCATAAAAATTATCCAACGTTTGATCTATTAACTCATCAATTTTATTAATATACATTTTTGTATGTAATAATATATATTAATAAAAGAATTTTAATTTTTAAATTTTTAATTTAAGTTTTCATTTACGAACTCTATGATATTATCAATGTTTCTTTCTTGATTAAATTCTAAAATTTCATTATTTTTCTTTAACATTAATGTTGGGAAAGATTGTACACCATATTGTTTCATTATACTTTCATTAGAATCAGCATCATATGTTACAAAATCTACTTTAGGTAAATGAGATTTTAAGGCTTCCCATGAATCTTTAAATCTTCTACAATGACCACACCATTCTGCTTTAAACAGCATTAATTCTGGTTTTTCTCCATCTTTATCAAACCCACCTGTTTGTTTAGATAATACCTGTTTTAACATCAAATATTTTTGTTTATATTTATAATATTTACTCTTGTAAGAATCAGTATTCATATTATATATATTTAATACTTAGATAAAAAAAATTTTAAATATAAATAGAAACATCGTATTTATATATTAATTAATTAAAAAATATGGAGAGAAAAATACCCATAGTAGGAATATGAATTTTTATAAGTTCAATTATCAAAAATATCAAATGAATAGAAAAGTTACTATCAAAAAATTAAAAATGAATCTACATTAGATTGTCCAACCTTTCTTAGTCCCAAGTAATCTTTAATAGAATAATTATTAAATCTAATCAAATAATCCAGTAAAGTATGATTATTAAATACAATATTTACATATCTCATTAGTTTAAAAACTTTAATATAATTTTAAATAAAATTGAAAAAAAAATTTCTTTATAATAGCTGTAACTTATAATTATTAATAAATTTTATTAAAATGAAGTCTAAATATTTAACTATAAGAAATAATAAGTTTGAAGACTCCTTTCAATTACCTGAGTATTATCAACTCCCTTTTGAATTGGATGATTTTCAAAAACATGCTATTGATTGTATAAATAGAAATGAAGATGTAATTGTAACAGCACATACAGGGTCAGGTAAAACAATTCCAGCTGAATTTGCTATTGCAAAAGCATTAAATAATGGAAACTATGTTATTTACACAGCACCAATTAAAACACTTTCAAATCAAAAGTATAAAGATTTTTGTGATAAATTTGGTAAAGATAATGTTGGTATTTTAACTGGAGACATCAAAAACAATATTGATGCCCATTGTTTAATTATGACAACAGAAATTCTTAGAAATATTTTGTATAGACAAAGAATTAATCCTGATTTAAAATCAAATAATCCCATGGATATTAATATTGATATTACTCAAGTGGAATCTGTTATCTTTGATGAAGTTCATTATATTAATGATAGAGATAGAGGTTCAGTTTGGGAAGAATCTATTATTATGCTTGATCCAAGAATTAATCTAATTATGTTGTCAGCTACTATCGACGATGCAGATAAGTTTGCATCTTGGATAGGTGACATTAAAGACAAATCTATAAGTTTAATTCCAACTGAAAAAAGACCCGTTCCTCTAAAACATCATCTATTTCTTAATGAAGAAAAAGTTTATACAATTTTGGATGAAAAAAATAAATTTCAAGATTCTACTTATGATGATGCAGTTAGAGAATATACTAAAATAGCAAAAAAATCTAATTGTGGAAGAATTAATTCTAGAAGTTTGTTGATTCAATCTATAGATTTTTTGAATAAAAAACAACAGCTACCTGCAACTTTTTTTGTTCTTAACAGAAATAATTGTTCTAAATTTGCAAAAATGTTACAGAAAAGTTTGATTACTGGTGAAGAATCAGCAAATTCAATTAACTTGTTTAATAAATTTTTGTTGAAACATAGAGCAAGATATGAAAAAACAGAACAATATCATGAAGTAATTAAATTGCTTGAAAAAGGTATTGCTATTCATCATTCTGGTTTAATTCCGGTTTTAAAGGAAGCAATTGAAATGATTTATGCAGAAGGATTAATTAAAGTTCTATTTGCTACAGAAACTTTTGCTGCTGGTGTTAATATGCCAACTAAAACCGTAGTTTTTACTCAAATGTCTAAATTTGATGGTCAAAGAAGAAATTTCAATACTGATGAGTACAAACAGATGGCTGGTAGAGCGGGTAGAAGAGGTCTTGATACATTTGGATCTATTTATATTGTACCAATGTATGAATTAGTTTCTAGACAAGAAGCAAGAATTATGATGACAGGAAAAACATCTTCTATTAGATCTAAATTTGATCTTAATTATAAACTTATTCTAAAGATGATGTCATTGTATCAAGAGTATGATCCAGATGTAATGATTGATAAGATTATGGAATTAGCTAATCAGAGTTATATGTGGAGACAAAATAATGCAAGTTGTTTAGAAATTGATAAAGATATGGAGGGAATAAAAAATCAATATGATTCTGCAAGATCTGATTTTAGTGAAGAAGAACTTGTTCTTTTGAATTCTTATCATAAAATTGTATTTAAGATGAACCCCGTAAATAATTTCGGTATTAGATTAGATAATAAACAACTTAAAAAATTCCAAAAAGAACTTGATAAAATGAAAAAAGATAATCTAGATACTATTACAAAATATGATAAAAAGTATTTAAATTATTTGGATAAAAAAGATAATTATGATTCTTTGTTAGATGATAAAGAATATTATATGAGTATCATTAAATATCAAATTAAATCTATTATAGAATTTTTGAAAGAGAATGGTTATGTTGATTCTGATAACAAACTTACCATTCTAGGTGTAATTGCTAAAGAAATTAATGAATGTAATGAAATTATTCTTTCTCAATCAATTATTCAAAATCACTTTAATGAATTAAGTATTCCAGAAATTGTTGGTTTAATCTCAGTATTTATTGAAGATAATGGTGCGGCTGAAGAAGATGTATATATATCTGATTTAGATCAACCTGTACATATGAATGATATCTTAAATAGTCTTAATTCTTTATCAGAAGATTATGCTAATAAAGAACTGGAATTTACACAAAAGAAAAAGATTTATTTGAAAAATGATTGGAATCTACATTTGAAATTGTTTCAAGCTGCTTATAGGTGGGCATCATCAAAGCAATTTTATGAAGTTAAACAAGTATATCAATCTTTTGAAGGTAATTTTATCAAAAATATTTTGAGAATCAATAATATCATTAGAGATTTAATGGTTGCCTCAGAAATTACAAAAAATGACGAACTGTACACCAAACTTAGTCAGATCGAATCAATTTTGATTAGAGACGAAGTTACAGTTGAGTCTCTTTATGTAAATTAAAATAAAAAATTTCTTTTATAAATATATAAAAATATTAATATGAGTTCAGAAAATTCATGGTCAAAAAGTGATTTAATTCCTAATGATTTATCAAGTAATGATAAAGCTTTAAAAAAAGCAGCTATTTCTAATGCTGCTACACAAAGAGAATCTTCATCTGGTTTTCCAAATAATCAAACTTTTGGTGAACAAGCAAGAAAATGTAAAATTTTTATATCTCAATCTGATATTGAATCTTTAGATAAAAAAGTAAAAGCTGATATGGCTTCTTCTGAAGAAACAGCAAATAATGCTAAGAAAACAGCAGCTAAAACTAAAGAAGAAAAACTTAAAAGTTTGAGTAAACATGATGATAGTATTAAAGCTTTATCTGATCCTTTAGAAAAACAAATAAGTGACACAATGATTGCATTAAAAGAAAAAATTGTTCCCATTGTTGACAAATTTAATGTCGAAGCTACAAAAACTGTTAATGAAGTTTATAATCCTACTGTTTTAAAAGTCGTAGTTGATCAACAAAGTCAAATAAAACCAATTTTAGACAAATTTAATAAAAGTGGTGATTTTGCAAATATTGGTATTAAATATGAAGAAATCGTTAAAGAAGTTGCTAAAAAAGCTGAATCTAAAGATGTCAATCAAGCTGTTAAAGCAGCAGAAGCTTCAGAAAAAACTTCTGAAGTAAAAGCAAATGAACCTCTTGCTAAATCTGATTTATATGAAGCATTCAAAAGTATTGAAAAAGTTATGACTGCCAGTGTAAATGAATGTACTGAAAAAGTATGTCCTGCTAAACAATTAGAAGAAGAATTAGATAATATTTTTGGAAAATCAAACATTGTAAGAAATATTACTACTGCTGTAAATGATGGTACATCTAAAAAGAATTTATCTGCATTAAATACAAAACAAATCTTAAATAGATTAAATGATTTAAAATTCGATTTAGATACTCAATTAGATAAAACTAAAGAAGATGTAGAATCTAATGCAACAATTTTTAGCAAAAGACAAGCTAAAATTGGTGAAATAACTCAATCTTTAAAAACTAGTATTGATAGTGTAACAAAAGCTTCTGGAGAGAAAATCACCCTTGCTAAAAAATCATTAAATGATACTATTAATCAATTAAGAAGAGAAAGAGATACTAATATAAAAAATATAATTAACCAAGCTACCATAGAACTTAATAATAAATTAAAAGCTATTGATGATCAAGCTAATGCTATTTATAAACAAAAAGAAGATGAAACTAAAGCAATTGAAAAAGAACATTCAGATGCTGTAAAAGCTGCCAATGATGCTAAAAAAGCTGCCCTTAAAGGTTATAATTACATGTTAGAAAAACCTGTTGACGGTATTGTATATTATAAATCTATGACAGCCGGATTATTGGGTAAAAAATCTACACATGAACCTACCAAAGTTTTAGGTATCAAAAATGAAGTATCTATGATTGGTGCTCAAACTTTGGTTGTCGTATACCAAAGAGAAAGTGAAAAGAAATCACAAACAACTGCTGTAATTAATGTATGTGCATTAAAACAATAAAAAAGTTGAAATAATTTTTTTTTTATTAAATTATTTATTAGAACTATAATAAAACTAAATATGTTAGCTCTATTATATTTTATGATAATATACTTTTACTCAATATTTTTATGGGTTGTAATAACTAGAAACATAGAATTTTTTAATATGTTAATACCAGGAATATTTGCTGTTTGGTTAACATATTATTTAATAATTAATGAATATTTATCAGTTTACATTGGGTGATAATTTAAATATATTATTTTATAAATAAATAATATATGGAAAAATTTTTTAAAGTCCCTTGTAAATTGGAAAATAATAAAACTAAAATAACAAAATCTGTTAATAAAGATGATATTATTGGAGAAGTTGAATTTAAAGATATGATTACCACATTAAATTATACTAAAGAACCAAAACTTTTAACAGATCCTATTTTTTTAAGTTTAAATATGGTAATTAATGCATCTTCTAATCCCATAATAAAAGAATTAAGTCATGAATCTATACCAATATTATATAATGAAGAAACTATAAACAAATTTAAAGGTACACCCTTATATAGTTTTTTGAAAGGTCATATTGATCAAGTACAAAATAAAGTAAAAGAATCTGTAACTGAAATAAAAGACATTAATTCTTTTATAAATTATTTTATGTTAATTTATTCAGCGGTTGTTTCAAAAGTAGTTACTATTAAATTAAATGAAAACCCTACATTATGTTTTTTCCCAATTTTAAATAAAATTCAAATGACTTATAATAAAGATGATGTAAATTGTAGCATTGATATTAAGAATAACAAATTTTATATTAAAGCACTAAAAGATATTCCTTCTGCTTCATATTTGTATTTACCTTATAATTTAACACCTTCTTTTGAATTAAATTTTATAAAATTTGGTATATTACCTGACAATTTTGATAATACTACAATTAATTTAACTTTTAAAGAATATAATATTTGTTTAGCAAAAGAAATGAAAAACGATGATAAAATTATGTTAAGAAGAATTAAAAAGAATCCCAAATACGCTGATTTAAAAAAAGAATTACAAGGTTTGTTCAAAGAAAACATTAAAGAATTAGAAAATAATAAAACACAAGATAAAGTAATTAAAGAATATTTAAACCATGTTTTAAAACTTTATAAAGATAATTACCCTAAATAAATCATCATGTTATTATAAAATATTAATTTATGAAAAATATTGAATATTTGATAAATTAATATAAAAGGTAAATGATATTGTAAAGAAAAAATGGAAAATCAAGATATAAAACTCCCTGAAATTAGCGATGATGATAATCCAATTATAAAAATGATTCATTTTAATATGAAATATTTGGTTAATAATAATGTTTATAAAGATCAAATTGATAAATTAAAGAATCATCTTAAAGAATCTAAAGACAAAAATTATGATTTAATGGATCAAATTTCTGATTTAAGATCTGATTATTCGAATCTTCTTAGAAAGTATAAGAAAGTAAATCCTCAAGAAGAAAGAAAGAGAAAATTAAATACACCGAATATCGTTCAACCTAATAAATTAAAAAAAAGAAGAAAAAGCAAATATTCTTTAAGTGAAGAAGAAATAAATAGAGTATTTATGAACATTAATAATATTGATGATATAATTGAATTAGAAAAACATGGTAATAAAATTTATCATAATCCTAAAATAATTAAACTTATCAATATTATACCCCCTTTAAAAAAATTACAAGCTATGGTTGGGTTAGTTGAAGTTAAATCAGAAATATTTAATCATATTTTATATTTTATTCAAGATTTAAATAAAGATGAAATGTATCATACTGTAATTTCAGGTCCCCCAGGTGTAGGTAAAACAGAATTAGGAAAAATTTTAGGTAGTATTTACTTAGGTTTAGGTATTCTAAAATCAGATAAATTTAGAGTAGTTAAAAGAAGTGAATTAATTGGTAAGTACCTTGGTCATACTGCTGCCCAAACTCAAGAAATAATAGATGATTGTAAAGGAGGTATTATGTTTATAGATGAAGCATATTCATTAGGTAATGAAGAAAAAAGAGATTCTTTTTCCAAAGAATGTTTAGATACTATTAATCAAAATTTAACTGAAAATAGACAAGAATTTATGTGTATTATTGCTGGTTACAAGGATTCATTGAATAAATGTTTTTTTAGTTATAATGAAGGTTTAAAAAGAAGATTTCCATTCTGGTATGATATTAAAGGTTATACACCAGATGAATTGAAAGAAATATTTAAAAGAAAAGTTATTAAAGATAATTGGTTATTAAATTCAGAAGTAAAATCAGATTTTTTCAAAGAAAAGTTTGAATTTTTTGGAGGAGATATTGATACATTTACTTTTTATTGTAAAATGGCATATTCAAAAAGAATTTTTAATCATTCTAATCAAGATAATAAAAAACTATCATTAGAAGATCTGGAAAATGGTTATAAAAAATTTCTAGAAAATAAAGATAATCTAAAAGATAAGAAAGATGATTATAAACCACCAATGGGAATGTATATTTAAATTAATTTATTAACATATATTTTATTCTATAAAATTAATGTCATGAGATGCAGCTCTCCATAAACCTTGATTTAATCTTTTTTGGTCGTTATAATGACCAATAAAACCGATAGTTCTGGCTAAAACAAAAATACCATTTAAGATGTCACTTTCTAAAAGATCTATAGTTTCTTTTTCATCAAAGAATTGATCAAATATATCTAACATAGATGCTCCGATCATACCATCAACATTTAAAATTAAATTATCTTTCTTTTCTAAAGTAACATTTTCTATTTCTAAAGCATAATCAACATATTTATGTTGATCAAAGTTCTCTATTACATATTTTTTAAGAATTTCTACTCTGGCATCTGGATTTTTAGATGATTTAACTTTATGACCAATTCCCATAATTAATTGTTTAGTATCTTTTTTCCAAGTAACAAATTGTCTAGCATCTTTATTATCTTTAAAAGCATAATAAAAATCATAAGCAGCCTTATGGATAGCACCACCGAATCTAGGTCCAATTGTTAGAAGACCACTACATAAAGATGATACTAAATCTTTACCTGCTCTAGATGATACAATTGTATTATGTGCTCCAGAAACAGCTGGACCATGATCAGCTGAAATAGTAACAATTAATTCTAAATATTTTGTGATTTTTATTGGTAAATTTTTCTTAAACCATAGTTGACCAATAACATTACCTATTCCAGGATTTTCATCTACTAAATTAGTAATTGATTTTCCATTATATTTTAATTCATGTGTTGTATCTGAAGAAATACTTGAATTAATAGTTTTTTTCATTCTTATTTCTTTATTTTTGTATTTTTCGTCAAAATCTTGAGCTACAGTTTTAGGTAAGATAGAATTACTAGCTTTAAAATTAATACTAGATAAAACATTACTAATTATTTTTGGCATTTCTTCAAATGTTTCCGGAACATTAATACCAAAAGTTTTCATATAATTATTCTTGTAAACCGATCCTTCAATTTTAGAAGTAGCAGAAGCACCTGCATGTCCAAACTGAATATTATCACTAAAGAATGATGCTGAAGTACCTAAACACCAACCTATAACAGGTTTAGTTATCAAGCCTTGTTTAATAGCATTAGCTACTAAAATTTCTTGAATTCCACCTACTTCCCCTAAAATTATAATTACTTTAATCTGATCTATTTTTTGATATTTCAAAACATGATCTATAAAACCTGAGTTAGGATATCTATCTCCACCAATTGACAAAGCTTCATAAATATCACCTCCTACATTAGAAACAATATTACAAGTTTCATTTAATAATCCCCCTGATCTAGTAATAATAGCTATTTGACCTGAATAATGTAAATTTGAGTTTATTATATTTTCAATAGTACCTCCTGTATTACCTCCTCTAAATTGTCCAGGAGTAATTAAACCAACCGTACTAGGACCTAATATAAGTTTGTTATATTTTCTAGCTTGATGAAATAACTCTCTACTCCATCTTTCTGGAATACCTTCAGCTATAATAATTTGTTTAGTAATAGTTTCTTGTTGCATTGCATTTAAAGATACTTGGTAAGCTGATCTGAAAGAGGCAAGATTAACTAAGGTATCAGCTTGAGGAAATTCTAAACATGCATCTTTAAAGTTATTAAAAACTGGGATTAAAATTTCTTGATCATTCCAGAAAAAATTCATAAATGATTTACCTTTTTTATTAGCATCTAATAAAGCTAAAACACTAGCCTCATCTTTTCCACAAGTATAGTCAAAATCTAACATTCTTTGAACTAATTTTAAATGTAAACCCCAAACAAAAACTTTTGAATTTTTGGTAAATTCTGGAATATTAGTAATTTGATTGTATTTTAAATTCTGATAAATTATTTCTAAATTGTTAGTTGATTTTTTGATATCTTTTTTATCAATTGCATCTACCACAATGTCTGTTATAAATTTTTCTGGACCATGAACAAAACATGGAATATTATATTGATCACATACATATTTTATATTATTTAATCCTACTTTGTAATTTGGTCCACCTCTTCTAACATAAATAGTAACTTTATGATCTTGAAATTCTTGATTAAATCTATTAATAGATTTAATGATACCATCAAAAGTGACATCTACTTTTGTAAAATTTGCAATAGCACCACCAATTAATAAAACTTTATTTTCAGTATTATTTTGAAACATTAATTCAAAAATATTTTGAGTATATAATTCTACAAATTTAGAGTTTGGATCTCCTGAATATTCACCATAATTAGCTAGCTGATTTCCATTACCAGAATTTATAATAGCATCTGTATAAGCTACAGATGCTCCACCTCCAGCAATCAAAGTCCAAATTTTGCCATTTGGATTAATTAAATTAAATTTTAAAGATGATCCTGTTTGTGAATCTAATTCTAAAATATTTAATTCTTGAGGTGTTAAAGATTTGGATAAATCATTTGATGAAAAAATAACATCTTTATCTTTAATTGAAAATAAAGCTGTTTCATCTAAACTAGCAGCAAAATCTAAAGGTATAATTTTTTCTTCAGTAGTTTGAATTAATGGATTAATTTCCATTAAATTAAAATGATAATCTTGAAACATAAGATATAATGATTTAAGAGTTTCAGTAATATTCACTCCTAAAAGTTGATTTACCGGACTAAAATCTAAGTTTTCATCAATCAATAATTTTTTTACTTTGTCTTCAGCATCTCCCATACCTACACCTCCTTGGTCATAGTATAGAATCCAATCACCATCTGAATCTGATCTAAATGAAATATAAAATTCTTTCTTAATGTTATGAAATTCTTCAACTAAAAATTTATTGTATCCTTTTTTGTTTGTATCTTGAATCCAATTTTTAATTTCATCTAAATTTTTATTTAATATTAATAAACCATTATTTCCTCTTCTTTTTTCCCCAACATCAACTTTGGCAACAAGTTTTTTATTTTTTAAAATAGCCATATCATTATCTAATTCGTTAATATTATTTATACTGACACCATTATATTCAGAATTAAAATATTTGTGGAATATTTTTTTGCAAGAATATTCTGATACTTTTTTGTAAGGCATTAAAACTAATAATACTAAATAAGATTATTAGTTTTAATTGGACGATAAAATTAAAATGGGGCAAAAGATGAATTACCATAAAAAGGTTCAAATGCATTATCCATTTTAGAATTAAAATAATTATTAAATGATGAATCTTGATTAATTGCTTGCACTTCTTGAGTTTGATTATTAGGTAATTGATCATTATCATTACTAATAAAATTACTAAAATCTTCTGTTTGATCTATATTTTCAGTTTCTAAAAAATCTTGCAAATTATTTGGATTTTGATATTCTTTTAAAGTTTCATCAATCCAATCTTCATTTAAATCATTCTTTCTTTCTAATTCTAATCTTTTTTCTTTTCTGTAATTATCTATTATTAATTGGTCAATATATTGTTTTCTAGCTTTTTTCATTTCTAAATCTTCTTTAATAACATAATATCTATAAACTAAAATAAATACTAAAATAGAAAGAATAAATAGAAAACTCCAATTATTTTTCAAAAAATCTTTAATAGAATTTAAAAATTCATTATCTGCAATAAAACTTTTTTCTTGATTATCATTTTTAATTGTCTGTTCTAATTTGGAATAATGTTGTTTTCTAAGTAATTTATGATAAAGATTAGATTCTACTAAACGAGGCTTGTTATGTGTGTAAAAACTCATCCTATATTTCCTTTTATATATTATTATGAGAAAAGAAAAGTTTTTAAAGATTAAACATTCTGTAATTAAATTAAATAATTTTAACAAAGAAGATATAATTATAAATAATAATGAATTGATTAATAAAAAAGAATCTAGTATTATTAAAAAAATTAATGAATTCGATTTTGATGATCTAAGTATTTATAAAATAGAAATTTTACAATCTAATTTGAAAGATTATGTAGATATATTCATCATTATAAATTTAGAAAATATTAAAAAATTTATTAAAGAAGGTAAAATTATTCCGAATAGAGAGAGTCTTTTTAAATTACTTAATGTCTACCAGTACTCAAGTAATAGTTTAATTAATAAAAAAATAAGATTATTGAATCCAGAAGAAATTAAAAATTTAGATAATGAATTGCATATTTATCCCCATCATATTATATCTATTGGAAATCATTATTATGATTTAAAATCTCATAAAATTTACAATAAATTTAATTATCAAAAAGTATTTATAAAAGGGGGGATAATAAATTTAGATTCAGATTTAAATATTTTGGAAACTCTAATTTTATTTAAAAACAATAATAAAAATCTTTTTATTTTAGATTCTAATCAATTAGATATCTTTTATAGAGTTGCAATAGAATTAAATTACCCAGATTGTTATTTAGTTAACAATATTAAAAATTTAAATGAAAATTTAACAGAATATTCTAATATATTTGTTAGTTATTTTCATTTGAAAAAATATTTTACTGAAATTTTAAAAGAATATATTAGTAAATCTAGAGAAATTAATTTTTTGGATAGTATTGAGAATATGATAAGTGATTATGAAATTTCTGAAATTAATAACAATAACAAGTTCTTCCAAATAAAATGGGATCAAACATTTATTAACTTGGAGTGTTTCTCTTCTAATAAATTGGTAGACATTATTAAATCAATTAAAGGAAAATCCAATTGGTTTTTAAATGAAAATAAAGCTTTAATTGATCAACATATTAAAAGTATTATTAAAATAATAACACCTTCTTATAAATTTACAGATAATTATAGTATGATAAAAGAAAATGTGATTTATTATAAGAGTTTAAGTGAATTACAATTTTTAAAAATTAATTTTGATAAAGAAGATATGATATCTATTAAGAATTTTGTGTACAGACATAGAATATTTCATTTAGATAAAAATTTGTTTTTAGAAAAAATAGCAATAAATTATGATAAAAATACTATTGATTATAAAATATCTGATTCTACCAAAGAAATGTTTGATTTATGTAGTAAATATAATAAACTAAATACCTTTTACTATTTATTAAATCCAATTTATACAATGGAAAATAAGGTTACCATTGAAATTAATACTATTGAAGATACAATTAAAAATTTAAATAATAAAGAAAAATTAGAAGAATTCAAATTAAAATTAGCCATTCATGAAAAAATGGATGCAGAATTAATTTATAAACTTAAGAAAAATTTAGCTGAAATGTATGATAATATTGAAGAATTGGAAAATAAACTATTTCAAATCAAAAATAATTCTACTGAAGATGAAGATCCAACCAATAGTAATGAAAGTGACGAAGATTATTTAAGTGATAAGAAACAAGAAGATAAAAAAATATGTCCAATAAGTCATGAAGTAATTTTACCTGAAAATAGTGCAATTACTATTTGTAATCATGAATTTAATTTTATTGGTTTACTAGAAAGTTTATTTAATGATCCTAGATGTCCAATTTGTAGATATGACATAGATTATAAACAAATAAAAGCTAAATTTGATTTTAATTTGGATGATTTAATGAAGATAATTCAACAACAAATTGAAAATTCAAATTCAAAAAAAATAATTATAATAAGTAAATATGATAATTTAATAATTTATTTAAAAAAGAAATTAACAATAAAATCAACAATTTTATATTCCACTAGAAGTATGGAAAAATTAGAAAAATATAAAGTTTTATTTTTGAATAGAAAAAATTTATCTTATCATATGGGTTACATAAATTCAGATCATTTTATTTTTTGTGAATCAATATGGGATGATGAATTAAATCAATATTTTGGAATTGTCAGTTATTTAAATAAAAATCTTGATCAAAAAATAAATATAGACATTTTAATTCCTGATATTTAATTAAAAAAAATATATTAATATAATTTAAATGGAGACTAGTACACTATTAATTTTAATAATAATAATAGGATTAGTAACAATGAGTATTTATTTGCAGTATAAAGCAAGACAAGATTTTGAATGTCCAGATTGCACTTGTCCGGAATGCCCTCCTGAGAAAAAATGTTTAATTCCTTCAAATAAATCAGTAGTAAAACATTTAGTAACGTTTATAATTGATCCTCTTTTAACTTTAGAAGAACCTAAAGAATTTATGAATAAAAATATGATTTTTAGTAATCCACAAGAAATAGCTTTTGCAGAGGATTATACCAAAGTGCATCTGAATTTAAAAAATGAATTATTAGAAAATAGATTCAGATTTAATCAAAATAATTTAAGATATATGTATCCACCTGATCAAGTAAAAGAAAAAGAATTTATTGATTTATATAAATTAACCAATTTTCCAACTCCTCTTGTTACATTTAAGGATACTAATTTATTAATTGGATATGTAGATATGGTTGAAGATTGGAAAGTCTTTATCAATAATGATGTATATTTAAAAAATATAACGGATGATACAAATCAATAAACAAAAAATTGAAATATTTTACATAAAATACTTTAAAAAATAATATTTATCTATAATATCCTAAATGTCCATTTCAGAAAACATGAAAAGAATACTTGATCAAGAAAATGATCAAAACCTGCAAGATAATTTAGAACCTCTTTTAGCAGAGGAAAATTCTAGATTAACTGTTTATCCATTAAAACATAAACCTATTTGGGAAATGTACAAAAAGCAACAAGCTGCTTTCTGGACTGTAGAAGAAGTTGATATGTCTAAAGATTATGATCACTTTAAAAAATTCAAATTAGAAGAACAACATTTTATTAAACATATTCTAGCTTTCTTTGCAGCGAGCGATGCTATTGTTAATATTAATTTGTTAGAAAGATTTACTAAGGATGTAAAAATTCCTGAAGCTCAAATTGCTTATACTTATCAAGCCATGATGGAAAATATTCATGCAGAAATGTATAGTTTAATGATTGAAACTATTATTAAAGATCCTACTGAAAAAGAAAGTCTTTTGAATGCTGTAGAAACTATACCATGTATTGGTAAAAAAGCAGCATGGGCAATTAAATGGATTGAAAGTCAAGATTCATTTGCCAAAAGACTAGTAGCATTTGCAATTGTAGAAGGTATTTTCTTTAGTGGTAGTTTCTGTGCTATTTTTTGGATTAAACATGTTAAAAAAAATAAAATGCCTGGTCTTACTTTGTCTAATGAATTTATTGCTAGAGATGAAGGTATGCATACTGATTTTGCATGCCTTCTCTATTCAATGATGAATAATAAATTAGAACAAGAAGAATTAGAAGGTATGATTAGAGAAGCTGTTGAAATTGAAAGTGAATTTATTACTGAATCTCTACCTTGTAAACTAATTGGTATGAATAGTGAAATGATGAATCAATATATTCAATTTGTAGCTGATAGATTGTGTTATACTTTAGGACATCCTAAAATTTATAATACAAAAAATCCTTTTACTTGGATTGAAGCTTTAAGTCTTGAAGGTAAAAATAACTTTTTTGAAGGTAGAACCTCTCAATATCAAAATGCTAATATTATGAATAGTTCCAGTAAAGGAGCTTTTATGATTAGTGAAGATTTCTAAAAAATTGATTAAATTTTATTTTATTTTTTTAAAAACCAATAATAATAAAATAAATATATTTATGCCTTATGATGTGAAAAAAGATTTAATAAATGCCAGAGCTCTATTAAAAAAGGCAGATGCTATTTTAATTGTAACTGGAGCTGGAATGAGTGTTGACTCAGGAATTCCAACCTATAGAGGAACTAATGGGATTTGGACTAAATCAATACAGATTGGTTCAGAAACTTTTAGTTATGATGAAATCTCTAGTCTAAAAATGTGGAAAATAAATCCAAATTTAGCCTGGGGATTTAAAGCTAACTTTTATAAAATAATGAATGATTTAGAGCCTCATTCAGGATATTCTCATTTGCTGCAAGCAATTAAAGATAGATATGATTATTTTGTATGTACTTCAAATATTGATGGATACTTTAAGAGAGCAGGTTTTGACCAAAATAAAATTTATGAAGTTCATGGTAGTGTAAATTTTACTCAATGTATGGATAAGAATTGTAATTTGAGAAATGGTGTATCACCTTTAGAAGAAGTACCTGTTTTTGATCCTGATACTTTTATTGCTACAAATTTACCAAAATGCCAACATTGTGGTGATATGTTAAGACCAAATGTTAGTATGTTTGGTGATTATGAGTTTTATGGAAAACCTTATGAACATCAAAGAAAAAGATTAAATGAATGGTTATATAATTTAACAAAAAATAATCAATCATTAGTAATTTTAGAAATAGGTTGTGGTATTAATCCTCATTCTTTAAGAATGTCAGATGGTAAAATGATGAGCGGTGAATGGAAGATGCCAATCTTTAGTAATAATATTGGAACCATTAGATTGAATCCAAATGATTCACAAGATGACAACAATACTATTCATATTAGTATGGGAGCTAAAGAAGGGATTAATAGTTTATTTTAATTTATATTCTTCTTTGTTGTACTAAAAGTAATAAAGCTGAGTTTAATTTAATAACTTTTTTTGTATTTTTAGATAAAGTTCTATTTTCATTAACTATACTGATAATTTCTGAAATATCTTCTTCACTAAATTCTCTTCTACCTGAAGATCTATAAGGAGAAGATGAAAAATCAGAATATTGAACCTCTTCATTAATAATATTTCTACTAATAAATAAATCTGAAGTATAAATAGAATCTACATTATTATTAGTTGTGGGTTTTAAAAATCTACTATATGTGTGTAATAATACTAAAGCACTTAAAGCCATATACTTTTTATTGTGATTAGGCATTTTTCGTTATTAAAAAGTTTCTATATTTAAAAAATGATTAGGTTTATGTATATCTCCTAAATTAATTGTTTCGTTTTTTTAGTTTTTATATATTATAATCTAATTATAGATTAGTATATATTTATAATTAATTTAAAGACCATATATTAAAAACATTATTTTTGAGTGATAAAATTTGTTCTAGATTTTTCGAGGTTAAAAATACCTAAAAAAATTGATTATATAAGTATTATACACCTTATGATACAATCAAAAAATAATAATTATACATATAAAATGGAAGTAATTAAAAGAAACGGTAATAGACAAACTGTACAGTTTGATAAAATTACAGCTAGAATTAAGAATCTTCTAACTGAAGAAGAGCTATCATATATTGATCCAATTGTAATAGCTCATAAGACGATATCATCCTTATATAATGGTATTACAACTGAAGAATTAGATGAATTATCTAGTAATATTTGTACATCTTTAATAACTCTACATCCTTACTATAATAATGTAGGAGCAAAGATTGCAATTAGTAATTTGCATAAGAAAACTTTGGATTCATTTTCTGATAAAATAAAACTGTTATACAATAATAACAGTAATGTATCGAAGGAATTTTATGAACACGTAATTAAGAATAGAGATAAATTAAATCAAGCAATAGATTATAAAAGAGATTTTACTTATGATTTTTTTGGATTTAAGACTTTAGAAAGAGCATATTTAATGAAAATAAACAATAAAATTGTTGAAAGACCACAAGATATGATTATGAGAGTTTGTGCATTTATTCATATGAATGATGTAGATCAAGCAATTGAATCTTATAACTTAATGTCTCATGGTTATTTTACTCATGCTTCTCCTACTTTATTTAATGCAGGTACTACCAGATCACAACTGTCTAGTTGTTTTCTTTTGGGAACAGATGATAGTATTGAGGGAATTTTTAAGACTTTTACTGATTGTGGTTTAATTAGCAAATGGGCTGGAGGAATTGGCGTTCATATTAGCAATATTAGAGCATCTAATAGTTTGATTAAAGGTACCAATGGTAAATCTAATGGTATCATACCCATGTTAAAAGTCTATAATGAAATAGCTAGGTATATTAATCAAGGTGGGAAAAGAAAGGGATCTATTGCAGTATATTTAGAACCACACCATGCTGATATTATGCAATTCTTAGATTTGAAAAAAAACTTTGGTGCTGAAACAGAAAGAGCTAGAGATTTGTTTTTAGCATTATGGGTATCTGATCTTTTTATGAAAAATGTAGAAACAGATGGAGACTGGTATCTAATGTGCCCGGATGAATGTCCTAATCTTAATAATGTTTATGGAGATGAATATGTAAAACTTTATAACAGCTATGTTGAACAAGGAAAATTCAGAGAAAAAATTAAAGCTAGAAAACTATGGGATAAGATTTTAGAATCCCAGATTGAAACAGGGGTACCATATATTGGTTATAAAGATAATGTTAATAATAAAACTAATCAACAAAATATTGGTACAATCAAATCTTCAAATCTATGTATCGAGATTATGCAATATTCAGATCAATCGGAATATGCAGTTTGTAATTTAGCATCAATTGCTCTAAATAAATTTGTTGAGAATAAACCAATAGATAATAAAGTACATATTTATTCAAAAACTGAATGTAATTACTGTGTAAAAGCTAAAGATTTCTTGAAACAAAAAAATATAATGTTCGATGAAACATGTATTGATGATGATCAAGAAAGACTTCAATTTCTACAAAAATTTGGAAATTCTGTAAAAACAGTTCCTCAAATTATTATAAATGATGAAAGGATTGGAGGTTATCAAGAACTTGTTCAATATTTTAATAATTTACCCAAAGAATATAACTTTGATAAATTATATCAAGTAGCATATCAAGCTACTGTTAATTTAAATAAAGTTATTGATCTAAATTATTATCCTACTCCCGAAACAAAAAAATCTAATCAAAGACATAGACCTATTGGTTTGGGTGTCCAGGGTTTGTGTGATACATTCTTTAAAATGAGAATGCCATTTGAATCAAAAGAAGCTCTCAAATTAAATAGACAAATATTTGAAACCATTTATTATGCATCTTTGAAAGCTAGTAATGATATAGCTAGAGTAGAAGGATCATATCAAACATTTGATGGTTCCCCTTTTTCTAAAGGTATTTTTCAATTCCATATGTGGGATTCTGAACCAGAATTTACTAAATGGGATTGGGCAAAACTAATTGAAGATGTTAAAAAATATGGTACAAGAAATAGTTTGTTAACTGCTTTAATGCCAACAGCTAGTACCAGTCAAATTTTGGGTAATAATGAATGTTTTGAACCTATCACTTCAAATATTTATACTAGAAAAACTTTAGCAGGTGAATTTATTATTATTAATAAATATCTGGTAGATGATCTTATTAATTTAGGATTATGGAGTAATGATATTAAAGATCAAATTGTTTATTACAATGGATCTATTCAAGAAATAGATGAAATACCTGATGATATTAAAGAACTTTATAAAACATCTTGGGAAATTAAACAAAAATCTATTATTGATTTAGCAGCAAGCAGAGGTCCTTTTATTGATCAAAGTCAAAGTATGAATATATTTATGGCTCAACCAGATTTTAATAGACTTACATCTTCTCATTTCTATTCTTGGAAATCAGGATTGAAAACAGGTGTTTATTATTTAAGGTCTAAACCAGCTAGTAATGCAACTAAATTCAGTATTAATACAAATACATTAAATAAAATTAAATCAAATTCTGGTAAGTACATAGAGGAACAAGAAGATGAAGAAGAAGATGATGGTGTATGTTTAACATGTAGTGCTTAAATATATATATATATGTTGATTCTTAAATTTTAAATATGGATGATTAATTTATACCGAAATAAAAAAATAATATAATTGTATATTTTAAAGAAATACAAGCAATTATATATTAAATTTTTTATATTTAAAAATATTTGGATGTTTAAATTTAATATTATAAGAAAAAACATACTTCCCTAAAAGTGTAGAAATTAAATATAATAAAATTTTAAAAAATTAAAAAAAATGTTTTCTAAATTTATAAAGATGGATTCAGAAAACCATTATAGACTAGTAATGATAAATCCAATCAAAGGTGAATGTATTTATAAAACAAAAGATATTAAAAAAGCTGGTAGAAAAGCTTTTGCAAGTATCTCTAAAAAATTTAATATTAATAAATCACTTATTACTTTAATGGATCTTAATACCAATAAAGAATACAAATTTTTAGCTCTTAAACCTCCTTACATTAATGAACAATTAGGTGGTGCTACTGATAATAAAGCTTTTATGGACAAAATTAAAAATATAACTGATACCTTAGACAAATCTTTAGAATCATTAGATGAAGCAATTGATGAAAAACAAAAAAAAGATGATGACAATAATATTATTTTAATTGCTAAAGATGGTATATCTAAATTAGATGAAATTATAAATCAATTAGATAATATTAATAAAAAAATTGATTCTTTTAATGGAAAATTACCTCAAAATTCTAAAAATGAAGAATTAAATGAAGAAAAAAATATAAAAGAAAAAAAAGAAGAAGAAGAAGAAATAGTTAAAGAAATAACTAAAGAAGAAGAACAAATTATAAAAGAGGAAAGATTAGATAATAAAGATCAAGAAGAAAATGATGATAATCTTCTTCAGCCTCTATTACCTCCATTTGAAGGAGAAAATTTGTGTATAATTACATAAAAATTGAAAAATAAATACTTATAGAATCATCCTTATAAATAAAAAAATAATATATAATAGTACATATTAATCATGCCAAAAAATACTAAAGGAGGTAAAAAAACCAAGAAAGGTGCTAATAAAAGAGATTTCGCTAATTCAAAGAGAGATCTCAGAAGACCAGAACATGACCAAAGAATTGCCAAAGTAGGTAAAGCTTATGGGACTGGTTGCTTTCAACTTACTCTTTTCGCAGATTCATCAGAAAAAAAGGGTAAAGTTTGTGGCTCTCTATATAAGAGAGTCTGGATTAGAGAAGGAGATACTGTTCTTTGTAGTGTAAGATCTTGTAACTCTAGTGAAGGAAATGGTGAAATGGTAGATATCATTCACAAATATAAAGATGATGAAATTAAAGATCTAGATGCAGAAGGATTTATGAAAAAGTCTAAGGAAGAACTAGAAGATAATGTAACGTCTAATATTATTTTCGAAGGAGAAAACGAAGATGAAAATGTAGATGCAGATATTGACGATTTCTTAAAAGAGATCTAATTACCAAAAAAAAAAATATATTTATTTTATATAAGATTATTTATCCTATATAAAAATTTATAATTTTTTAAATTCACTGTATATTTTATTTTTTATTTTATGATAATCTTCATTATTATGTAATTGATTATAAATATTTTTTTTCTTAATACCTGATTTTTGTAGGAATTTTCTTAAATACTTATCTAGTGCGGATGCATAGTTTCTAACAAATTCAATAAATTCAATTTTGTTTTTAATCATTTTTTTTATTGTTTTTTCAACTAAAACTTTTGAATCTATATCAGGATTTTTTAATCTTAATTCTATAAACCAAATACACCATGCTAAACAAAATCCACCTAAATCACCAAATTTTTTTCTATGTATATCAGTTTCTCTACTAATAGTTTGGAAGGATGTAACACCCATATAACTGGTTCCAATATATTTAAATCCATCTATTTTTGAAAATTCTTTTCCTAAAACGTTATCAATATTGTCTGAGTACTCCTTTTCAATATTACCATAAGGATCAAATCTTTCTATTTGTTTATTTTTAAGATCTATATAAATTACATTTGCATGTAACATAGTTTCAGGTGATCCAATACTTAAATAAAGAAAAATATTTCTTTTATCTTTTTTAATCATATTTTCAATCAAATTAAAAAGATTATCACTTATGTAATAATTATCTTTATCTTCCCAAAATAATATGTAATCTAATATTTCAGGATGATAAATATCTGTTTTTTGTAACATAATATCTGTAGTTTTTCTAAGGTCTAAACTAAATAGATCTTGTACATAACTATCTTTAATTGGTATAGTTAAATGTTTTTTATATTTATTAAGTAAATAAATAGAATAAATTAAAACTTCTCTAATAGTAGCTTCATATGTTGAATAATAAGCAAAACTTTGTTTATTTACTAAATCAATATCTATTTTTTCTTTTAAGCTTTCAGGTACCGAATCTTCTTTCTTAAACATGATTTCAATAGTTTTTTTAATATTTGCTTCATTAACAGTTTTCTTTTCTAATTTTAAATTATTTGTTGCAATAAATAATACAAAATCTTCCTTTTCTTCTTCTGATATATAATTAATAACAGACAAGTTTTCTAGATTTTTAATAAAGATGTCTAAAACTTTTCCTTCTAATACTTTTTTATATTTTTTCCATCCAATTATACATATTAAATGAAGTATTGTATTACCATCAACATTTGGGGTGTTAAAATCATTAATTTTTTTAAGAACTTTTTTATCTATTTTTAAATTACCTTGATTATTATAAATTCTATTAAGTAAAATATAATGACCAAAAGTATCTAAATATTTATCTCTTTTATTAAAATCTAATTTTTTTTGTTTTAAAGCATGATTTATCATTGTTAAATTATCATTCTCTAAGGAACCCATATAAGCTTCTCTTAAAACATGAATTGTAGATATAGGTGACATATAATCAATATCACCACCTAATTCAATAATTTTTTTGAATAAAGTAAAATTATTTGTGTAAACTGCTGCAAATAATGGATTGTTTCCTGTAGAATCTATTACATTTATATCCCCTTTATTTTTAACATATAGTTCTAACAATTTAATTTTTTCTTGATTTGAATAATGATCATATTTTATTAAATTAATAATTGGAATATTATCTATTGGTTCTTCTAAATTTACATCGGGATGTTCTAAAAACATCTTAACAGAATTATAATCACCAAATGCAATTGATAAATTTAGAGCTGTTAAACCACTTTTATTTTTTTGTTTAAATATATATGGCCAATTTATGCTTTTTTCAGAAAAAACTATTTTTAATAATTCAACATTATCAGCAATTAAATGTAAAACAGTGTCTTCCACATTATTTTTATTATAAATAAGTTTAGGTTCTAACTTTATAATTTTTTTAAATAATTCAATATAACCATTAGTAGCAGCTATATGAGCAATTGTCTCTGAATTTACATTTATTAAATTTAATTTTGCTTTCTTTTTAATTAATTTGTCAAATAATTTAATATCATTTTGGATTACTGCATAATGTATTAATCTAAATTCATTCCAAATAGCTTGATCTATATCTTTTAATTTTTTAATAACTTTATCCCATTCCTTTTTATTAACTAATTTAAGTATAATTTCAGGATTTGACATTATTTAATATAATAAGATATTTTATTTTTGCTAAAAATTGAAATAATTTCATCATTTAAATAAATATATTATAATAACTAATTAATAAATATTATGGATTCAGCAGTAGAAAATATTAATGATCTGGGTAAATCCAGAATGAGGAATATGGGTAATACTTGTTACATGAATTCTATTATTCAATGTCTCAACCATACGCCTTTACTGAGGGAATATATATTGAACAATGCATATGTTCCTGAATTAAAAGAAAAAATTATAGACGAATTTACTAGACAAAATAAAGAAGAAAACCTCGCATTTACTAGAGATATGGTAGATGATAATGATGTTAGAAAAATTTTCAAAACAACACTTATTTATCAGTATCATAGAATTCTAAAAATTATGTGGGAAAAAAATTGTCTAGTTACACCTGCATCATTTAAAAAGCTAATTGCTAAAAAAAATGATATGTTTGCAGGTTATATGCAGCATGATAGTCAAGAATTTCTAATCTTCATGTTAGATCAGATACATGAAGATATGGCTAAAAAAGTTAATGTTGTTTTTGGAAAAAAAGTTTTGAATAATGAAACTTCTGAAGAGTCAGTTAATAATGAAACTTCTGAAGAGCCAGTTAATACTGAAAGTACTATTGTCAATTTAATGGCTAATAGAATATGGAATATTTTTATTAGAAATCAATATTCTATTATCACAGAGCTTTTTACTGGAATGTATCATTCAGAACTTGTATCTAAAAACTGTGGAAATAAATCACATGCATTTGATCCTTTCACTTGTTTAAGTGTATCTGTACCTATTAGTGAAGGTATTCAAGCTTATAAAGATTTAAATAAAGAATTTACTATTTATGATTGCTTGGATAATTTCTTTACCACTGAAGATCTTGGTAGTGATAACAAAATTATGTGTGATAGAACTATGGAAAAAGTAGAAGCAACAAAGAGAATAAGTTTATGGTCTCCACCAAAAATATTGGTAATTCAAATAAAAAGATTTATGAAAAATCTTTATGGACAAACTACAAAAAAACTAAAAAATAAAGTTACATATCCAGTCAAAAATTTGGATTTGACTAAATATACTTCTGAGTATAACAAGAAAAACTACAAATATAATCTATTTGCAGTAAATATTCATTCAGATAATGGAAGTATTCATTCGGGACATTATTACTCTTATTGTAAAAATATTGTGGATAATAAATGGTATTGTTACAATGATGAACATACAATTCCTATTAAGAATATTCATTCAGATAATGCTTATCTTCTATTTTATTACAGAGTGGATTAAAAAAAATAAAGTCGATAATAAACTTATTATATAGTTGATTAAAATTCAATGATTAATATATACATTTTTTTTATTTTATACTTAAAAATATTAGCATTTAATGGTTTAACTAAAGAATCTAAATTGTAATTTAATGGTAATTTTAATATTAACAATTTTGTTAATTTTTTTAATTTAATACAAATTTCATCTAAAGGTACTCCAGATAATTTTAGAGTTAATGATGATTTCTTCTTATAACCTCTACCACCCCAAGGTGGATCCATAAAAACAATATCTTGTATCATATTTTCAATAATATTTAGATAATCACAATTTAGTAAGTTAACATTATTTAAATTATAATAATTAATATTATTTTTCAAAAAACCAAATCTTTTTTTTTCTATTTCAATAGAATTTACATTTTTAAAAGTTTTAGAAAAGGAAATTGTATTGCCACCTATACCAGCAGTTGAATCAGTTATAATTAAATTTTGGGATAATAATTCTAATTTATTAATATGATATTCAATTAAAGATGTTATAATTTCAGCATCTTTTGGTAAAGATATACTATATCTTCCTACTTCATCAGACATAAGTTCCAAATTGGTATTAGTTTTTTCTTTTTTAGGAAATAGTTTGTCATTATTTTCACTTACATTTGAAGATATGGAATAATTCATTTTCTTCTTAACATATAATATATAATATTTTTTAAGTAATAACGAATTAAAAAAAAATGAATTTTTATTATTTATTAATATAAAGATAATTAAACTAATTATACTAAATGAATAAAGTTATTATTGATGAATTTAAAAAATTAGTTTCTTTTACCAATGAACAATTAAATGACGCTTATTTAGAAAAAAATAAAAAAGAGATAAATAAACAAACCTTTAGATTGAAACAAATGAAAAATGTTTTAATAACTCTTAAAAAATATGAAGAAGATATTACTATTAATAATTTGAAAGAAGTTTCAGAACTTCCTGGAGTTGGAAAAGGTACAATACAAAGAATTAGTGAAATTTTACAAAAGGGTAATTTGTCTGAACTAGATGGATTTGCTGATGAAAAAGATACTAGAAAAAAAGTATTAGAAGAATTACAACAAGTAATTAATATTGGTAGAAGTCATGCTGTAGAATTAGTTGATAAATATAAAGTTAAATCTGTATCTGATCTAATGAAAAAACATAAAAAAGGAGAAATAGAATTGAATGAAAAAATTCAATTAGGTTTGAAATATCATGGGGTTTATCAAGAAAATATTCCTAGAGATGAAATAAAACAAGTTAATAAATTTTTAAATAGAGTAGTTAGAAAAATGAATAAGCAATTTGGTCTAGATGATTCAAATAAATTTTGTATGATTATTTGTGGATCTTTTAGAAGAAAAAAACCATTTTCAGGAGATATAGATGTATTACTTACTAAATTTGATTCTAAAATAAAAGATACTAAAAAGAATTCTTCATACTTACCTCATTTTGTTCATAAACTAAAAAAACCTAGAAGACAAAATGATAATAAACCTTTTTTATTAGATGACATGACAGATAAAAATATTGTAACTAAATATATGGGTTTCAGTAAGTATTTAGATAATCATGTTAGAAGAATAGATATTAGATTTATTCCCTACGATAGTTATCATACAGCCATTCTTTATTTTACTGGTTCTGGGGAACTTAATAAAAAGATGAGACAAATAGCAAAAAATCAAGGTTACAAATTGAGTGAATATGAATTGTCAGATATTAAAACCAAAAAGAAAGTAAAAGTAACATCAGAAGAAGATATTTTTAACAAATTAGGAATGGATTATATAAAACCTGAATTTAGATAAATACAACTATATAAATTCGTCTTTATCTACGTTAATATATAAATCATTTATTTTTCTACTATTTTTTAATATTTTTTTTAATTCATTTTACAAAAATATATTTAATATTCTAGATAATTTTTCATCTTTCGTTATGCTTTTTAATTTTATCCATTATATGTATTTATATATATAAATATTATTAATTATATTTAAAATAATATTATTAATTAATTATAATGAATGAATACATATGCTACATTCTAAAATGTGATAATTGGACATATAATGGTTGTACCAATAATTTTAAAAGAAGAATTAGACAACATAATGGTGAAATAACTGGTGGTGCAAAATGTACATCTAGAAGAGGTCCTTGGTCTCCATACTGTATTATTACTGGATTTCAAGATAATATAGAAGCATTACAAACTGAATGGAGAATTAAAAGAGTAGAAGGTAGAAGAAGAGGTGTTAAATATGCTGGACCTAAAGGTAGAATTAAAGGTTTAAATAGAATTTTACAAATGGAACAATTCACTAGCAAAAGTCAACGTTTGATTAAAGATATGAATTTAGTAATTTATTTGGAACCAGAATATCATTTACTATTAGAAAATTTACCAGATCATATGCAACTCAAAGATATTTCTGAATATTTACAAAATATTGAAAATAATAATAATAATAAACAAAAACAAGAAGATGAATTAGAAACAAATAAAAATGATTAAACAACTAATTAAAAAAGCTCAAGATAATCAGATTGATACTTACATATTACTTGTATGTTTGTTATTTATGTTAGGTGCTAAAACATGGTGTTTAGCTAATATAATTCATAATAAATTAATGAGTGATCAATCATTTCCAGTTTAAAAATAAATATAAATTATTTTATTAGATGAAAAAACAAAATTTATTATTATTAACTGGTTTAGGCTACTATTTATCCAATAAAAAAATTGAATTATCTAGTAGAAATAAAAAAAAAAAGAATGTATATATTTTAGAAGATTATGAATACTATAATGATTTTTTATTTGAATTTAATAAATATAATGATATTTATTTATTTAATTTAAATGAAAAACCTATATTTAAATTAATTAAAACAGATGATAACTTTTTTGATTTATCAATTAAATATAAGTTTTTTACAAAAAAAATTAAATTAAATAGAATTGAATTTGATTATAATAAATATATTTTAAATTTAAAATATAGGCCAAATTTAGTTGAAAGAATTTCTTTTAAATTAGATAATAAGGAAATCAATATTGATTTTAGAATTGATATTGGTAATGATTTTATAATTTTTGAAATTTTAAATGTAAATGAAATAGATAATATTTTGACAATTATCAAAAATTATAATTTCAATTTATTTGAATATTTAAAAAGAAATAATTATAAATTAATTTTTAAAAATAAATTCTAATCAAATATTATTATGAGACTTGAAATAAATATAAGTACTTTAAAATATAAATTTTTAATATCAATTGTTGTAATTTGTTTATTCTATGTTATTTATAGTTCTATGCCTTCATCAGAATTTGGCAGAGCTGATAAATCAATTAATGAATTAACAACTTTAGATAGATTTATCTATACAGTGGAAAGACATTTAATGATTTCTACCAGAAACAGTATGTATCCATTAACCAGTAGATCTGAAATTTTAAGCATTGTTCATAGCATAATAGCTTGGTGCATTTTCTTACTTTAATTATTAACAAATAAAATAATATTAAAAAATATTTTATCTATTAATTAATATATATTTATGAATAAAACTAGTTCAAAAATTAGTATTAAAAATAAAGAGGATATTGAAGTTCCGATTACTAATAATGCAAATATGAATATTTTTTTTAATAAAAAATCAAAATTATTGTTTTTCCAAGATAACTTTGGCAATGAATATGATTTAAATGGTTTTTCTAGAGGCTTTATGGGTGCCGATGGAGAAAAAGGAGATATTGGAGAAAGAGGAGAAAAAGGAGAACCAGGACCTCAAGGTTCAAAAGGTGATAGAGGATATAATGGTAAGAATGGAGAAAAAGGAGAAAAAGGAGAACAAGGTGATATAGGTCCACCTGGTCAAAAAGGTGATAGAGGTATTAAAGGAATAACTGGTGAACAAGGTATTCAAGGTCAAAAAGGTGAGATAGGAGAACGAGGCCCTAAAGGTGATAAAGGTGAAAGAGGAGATTGTGGACCAAAAGGAGAGAGAGGTGAACAAGGTGTTAGAGGGCCTAAAGGTGACAGAGGTGAAAGAGGAGATAGAGGAGAAAGAGGAGCTCCTGGTGTATGTACCTGTTCAGGTAATAATGTTACTCCTTTACCAATACAACAAGTACAAGTACAAGATGAAAATAAAAAGCTATTTTTATCAGAAGGGCAAGAAGTATTAATTAAAAAATCTGACTTAAATTTTGAAGTACCATGTTCTTCTAGTAATATTTTATCTATAAATTTTGTAGAATCCTTAAAAAATAATTCTGATATTTATGATGTAGATGATTGTTGTAATACTAAAATTACTTTAAAAGAAAAAGGTATCTATAAAATTACCTATAATATTTGTTGGTATGTTGATATTAATAGTATTGTAAAACAAGAAGAAGATAATGATAGACAACATGAATTAGTTAAAGAAGCTAAAAAAACTATTAAAGGAGGTATTGTATGTTTCTTATATCAAGATGATGATATGATTCATCAAAGTACAGTCCATAATCAAGGTAGTGTATTTGTAAATTCAGCTACTCATACTTTTATTATTAATAAAAAATCTTCTAGATCTTATAATAATTTAGCAATTGGTATTCACAAAGGGTATGAAAGTAAAGAAAATATAGATATTAGTATTCATCAAGAAGGAACCTATTTAGAAATAGAAGCTATGAATTGAATTTTTGTCAGTAAGTTTTACCAATAAGATATATAAAAATAATATTTTTAATTATATTATTATGACTAAAAAAATTATTTGTATTAGACATGGTCAAGCAACACATAACTTTGATCATAAATTAAGAGGAGAAAAAGCTTATTTAGATCCTATTCATAGAGATTCAGTTTTATTGAAACAAGGTGAATTAGAAGCTAAGAATTTGAACTCTGATGTATTAAAAATGGATTTTGAAAGTATTCTTGTATCTCCTTTAACAAGAACATTACAAACTTGTATGTTAGCCACCAAAAATGTTAAAAAACCAAGAATAGCTTTAGAATGTGTTAGAGAATTTCCTTGTAGAGTACATACACCTAATAATAGAAAAAATATTTCTATTTTAAAAGAAAAGTTTGTAAAAGTAGATTTCTCTGAAATTCAAGATGATGAAGATCCTTTATGGAATGATATCAATAAAGAAACTAAAAAAGAATTAGATATGAGAATAGAAGAGTTCAAACAATGGTTAAGAAATAGACCTGAAGAAACTTTTATTTTATTTTCACATGCTAGTTTTATCAATAGATTTATGGGTAATACCAAGTATGAACATGTTAAACATTGTTATCCATACATAGTTGAAATAAATTAATTATTAATATTATTTAATATAAAGGGCAACCTCTCTTATTTAATCTTCCTTCCATCCAATCTTCTTCTCTTTCTCTTTTTATTGATTGATAATCTACATATTTAGTATGTCCAATTTGAAGATTATTAACTCTTTCTTGAAATTCTTCTTTTGATTCCCATTCATCAGGAAAACAACCACCATAATGTGCCATTTGATTTTCTCCTCCACTTGTACTTAAATGAAAACACATACATCCTTGACAATTACCACATTCTAAAACTTTCTCAACATCATAAATTATATTATCTATTTTATTTAAAGCTTCATATTTTATTTCCCATTTTTTCAAAATAATATTATTCCAAATTTTATTAACCAATCTTAAATTTGAGTATATTGGATTTTTTTTTTCTTCAAATTTTAGAGTATTACCTTCAGAATATTCAAAGATATGATTTATTATTCCTTCCAATCCACTATTCAATAAAACTTGATTACTCATAATAACTATAATGATTTTTTTTTCTTGTAAAAATAGTCAGCTTTAGTAATTTATTTCAAATTTTTAAGTATTAAAAAAAAATTGATTATTATAATTATATTAATATAAACAAATGATGTTTGATATAATTAAACAATATGAGTCAAAATTATGAATTTCAAATTTACGATTATTTAGAGTCTCATCTACAGCCTGAATATGAAAATTCAGATGAAGAAGAATCACCCGACTCAGAAGAAAACTTAGGTGTTTACACAATAAATTTGTTTGGTAGAACTATGGATGATAAAGATGTATTTGTTCAAGTTCAAGATTACACACCTTACTTTTATGTAAAAATTCCAGATAAATGGAAAAAAGGAAAGATAGATAACTTTATGGAATTTGTAAAGTCAAAAGTTTGGGGAAAATATAAATATGGTTTAGTAGATTATGATATTGTAAGTAGACATATTGCTTGGGGTTTTACTGCTGATGCCAATTTTAAATTTGTAAGATTAATATTTAATCACAAATATTCTATGAGTAGATATAATAGTGTATTTAATAATAAACTAATGATTCCAGGTGTATGTAATAAATATAAGAAATATAAAGTCTATGAGTCAAATATTTTACCTATGCTTAGATTTACACACATAAGAGATATTGATGGTTGTGGTTGGGTAGAAGTTAATAAAAAAGATTGTGTTTTGGTAGATGATGAAGATGATAAGATTAGTAGATGTGACATTGAATTAAAAGTTAAATGGACAAAAATTAACCCTATCAAAAAAGATGCAATTGCACCATTCAGAGTTGTCTCAATGGATATTGAAACTTTTAGTGGTGATGGTAAGTTTCCACAGCCTCATAGAGATGATGATAAAATTATTCAGATTGGATCTACATTTAGTAGATACGGTAAATCAGAATGTTATTATCAACATATGGTAACTTTAGGATCGTGTGATCCGATTGAAGGTGCCGATGTTGAATCTTATGAAAAAGAAGATGATCTAATTTTGGCATGGGTTAAAATGATGAATGAAAAGAAACCAGATATTATTACTGGATATAACATATTTTTTTTCGATGAAAATTATATTTATGAAAGATCTTGTCATAGAAGAGTTCAATGTAAAACCGATGCATCTATGTGGAGCAAATTAAAATATCATGAATGTAAGTTTAATAAAATTACACTTTCGTCATCTGCTTTAGGTGATAATCATTTAAGATATTATGAAACTCCGGGTATAGTTCATATTGATATTATGAAAGTAATTCAAAAAGACTATAAATTAGATGGATGGAAATTAGATTATGTAGCATCTCAATTTATTAGAGGTGAGATTGAATCTTTTAGTAAAGAAAAAAGAAATGGTAAGAAAATGTGGAAATTATCTTGTAAAAAAGTTAATGATATTGCTATAGAAGATTATATTCACATAGAGATGGTAAATAAAAATATTACAGATAGAATTGGTAATAAATTTATAATTAAAGATATGGAGGGTACTGATATATTTATAGATTATGATAAAGAATTAAAAGAAACAGATATTACTGGTTTTAAATTGTTTTGGTCACAAGCCAAGGATGATGTAGGACCTAAAGATATTTTCAGATTACAACTTGGAGATTCTAAAGATAGAGCTATTGTAGCTAAATACTGTCTTAAGGATTGTAGATTGTGTAATTTGCTAATCAATAAATTAGATATCATTACTAATAATATTTCTATGGCTAATGTATGTAGTGTCCCATTGTCTTTTCTATTCTTTAGAGGACAAGGTGTGAAACTATTTAGTTTAGTTGCTAAGAAATTTAGAAAAGAAAATTATGTTTTACCTGTTATTTCACATGAAAGTAAATTATATTATGGAGAAAGCAATGATGAACATGACAATAGAAAACTTTATCAAGGTAAAATATTAAAAGATGATGGTGATTCAGATTATATTGAAATGTTAGTTAAGAAGATAAATGGAGAAGAATTAAATTATCAAAAGAAAAGAAAATTCAAGAGAGACAAATTAGAAATGGTAGAAGATGAAAGCTATGAAGGTGCAATTGTATTTGAACCAGATCCAGCTTTATATACAGAACCAGTACCAGTTTTAGATTATGCATCTTTGTATCCTAGATCTATTATGCATAAAAATCTTTCTCATGAAACAATTGTTCTAGATGAAATTTATGATAATCTACCTGATTATCATTATTTCGAAGCATCTTACAAAAATAATGATGGTAGTATTACTAAATGTAGATTTGCAAAAAGAAAAGATGGAAAATTAGGATTGATTCCTCAAATTCTATCTGATCTTTTAGATGAAAGATCTGCTACTAAAAAAAGAATGAAATGTGAGAGCGATGCATTCAAAAAAGCACTTTTAGATGGTCATCAATTAGCTTTGAAAATTACAGCTAACTCTTTATATGGTCAAATGGGTGCATCTACTTCTCCAGTTTGTATGAAGCATATTGCTGCATGTACTACATCTATTGGTAGAGAAATGCTTACATTTGCTAAAAAATATATGGAAGAATTATATCCATCAATCTTTAATGGATTAAAGTATGCTCATCAAAATAATGATGATGAAATGAAGAAAAAAATTTTAGATAGTGAATTAATTCCAAAACTTAATAACGAGAAATATTTTAAAGAAGAAATAGTAAGTACAATAGAAAAATATAGTGAAGATTATACATTACAGCCTATTGTTAGATATGGTGACACTGATAGTGTATTTTGTGGATTTCACTTCAGATCAGACTGTAAACCAATCTCTGATAAAAAATTTTGTTTAGATTTATGGAAAAAGATTTTATATTTTGGATTTACTTTGATGAAAGATAATCTTGAAGTAGAACATCATAAATTATGGGAGAAATACTATTATAATAATTATGCTGAAATAGATAAATTAGAAGTACCTATAACACCAGATTATTTTGAAAAGTCTTGTTATGATAGAGAAGATCTATCAGAAGAACAAAGAATGTTTAATATGATAAAAGAATATTATGAAGAAAGTTTTTTACCTTGGTTATGGTCTTTAAGAGAATCCTATTTTGTTAAAAGAAGTAATTTAGAAAAACTAACAGTTAATTGGGGTGCTTATTTAGTAGAGAAACATGGATTTGAACAAGCTAAATTACCAATGCAACATTTAGAAAACATTAAAGATTTCTGTGAAAATGTAGCCAAAGATTACATTTGGCAACCAATTTTAGAAATTACTAAAGATAATCAAAGACTCTATAAAATTAAGTTTTATCAGGGTGGTAAAGTTGGTACTGATCATGCAGCTTTAGAATATTCTATTAAATCTGGTCAATTAGCAGGTGATCTTATTAAAAGTAGATTACCTTTCCCTCACGATCTAGAATACGAAAAAACATTTTGGCCATTTTTGATCTTAACTAAGAAAAGATATGTTGGAAACAAATATGAGTTTGATCCTAATTCTTACAAACAAGATTCCATGGGTATTGTTTTGAAGAGAAGAGATAATGCTCCAATTGTAAAATTAGTTTGTGGTGGGATTGTTAATATTCTGATGAATGAACTCGATCCAAATAAAGCATTAAAATTTACAGATCAAGCTATTGAAAATATGTTTAATGGTATGTATAACATGAAATATTTTGTTATAACCAAAACATTGAGAGATAATTATAAGAATAGAACTAGAATTGCTCATGCTATTTTAGCTGATAGAATTGCTATTAGAGACCCTGGTAATAAACCTCAAGCAAATGATAGAATTGCTTATGCTAATATTGTTGTGGAAGGTGATATGAAAAAAATGTTACAGGGTGATAGAATAGAAACTCCTCAATTTATTAAAGATAATAATTGTGAATTAGATTATTTACATTATCTTACTAATCAAATTATGAAACCAGCTTTACAATTTTTAAGTTTAGCTGTTGAAGGAGCAGAAGAAGTTTTTAAAAAACATATAATGAAAATTAATAATCATAGATTAGGTAGAACAAATGTTACTAGTTTCTTTGGTTCATCAAAAACTGAAGAAGATTCGGAAGATGAAGGTTGTCTTGTAGCAATATAAAATTTATATATCAAATTAAAATAATTAATAATTAATTTATTATTTTAATCTTTAATTTAGTGTTTTAAAGATATTAAGTTAATATCAGAAGTGTTTAATGAAGATGATACAACTCTATCATCAGTAGAAACTGCTGATGAAGTATTATTATCATCATTACCACAATGATCACTAGAACTGATGTAACTTGCGGAAGTTACTGAAGATCCACCACTTTGTTCTTCAGCTGTGCTTTCTTCTTTATCAGATTCTGAATTTTCATCATCATCATTTTCTTCTTCTTCTTCTTCTTCTTTCTTATCACCATTGGATGAAGATGTAGCAGAAGATTCACTATCATCTGCTTCAGCACCACCTTTCATTACAAATTTATACATTTCAGATGAAATAAAGGGAGAGGTAGTACTAACACTGTCAGTTAATTTATCACCAAAGTTTACATCAATAATTTGATTGATTGTGTTACCACCACCTACAGAAGTAAAAACATCTTCGGATTCAGATATAGTAGGAATATCTAAATTATTTAAATATTCTAAAGCACCAGTGTTGATGTTGTGACTACTGATGACATTATTATCAGATACACTTATTTCATCGGTGTTAAGATTATTCCAGTTAAGAGAATCAACTTCGGATAAGTCAAATGTGTTATTACTAATATCTTTAATGGATTCATTGTTACCAGTTTTTTTTGAGTTTGAAACTGTATTTCCCATATTTATTATATACTCTATTATAGAAAAAATTTTTATATAAATTTTATAATTTAATTTTTTTATATTATCTTTTGTTAAGTTAATATGAGAGAAACAATTTTAATAATAATTGTTGTATTTTCTATTTTTATATTTATTTTTATGAATAAAAGCGAGGTTACTTATATTGAAGCTTATTTAGACAAAACTAATTATTTAGTTAGAAATGAGCCAGATAAATATGAAGCAGCTAATCTATTAGCAAATATTATGGGTAGAATTCATCAACTTAGAGGTCATTTAATTGAAAATAAAGCTAGTTACTCTGAATATAGTGATTATATTGATAGATTAGCTAACAATTTAAAACCAGGTCATACTCAAGTATATGAAACTGAACCAGGTAGTGAATATACTAGTTATAGTGTTAATAAGGGTGAAGAATTAGTTTTTTGTTTAAGATCAAAAGAAGATAACAAATTACATGATATTAACTTGATGATGTATGTGGCGTTACATGAAATATCACATATTGCTTGTCCAGAAATTGGTCATACACCTTTATTTAAAAATATTTTTTCGTTTTTCACTAATAAAGCTCATGAATTGAATTTGTATAGAATAGTAGATTATGGGGAACAACCTGTGGAATATTGTGGAATGATTTTGAGTTCTTCCATTGTTTAATTTTTAATATTTATATAAAAGAATATTAAAATTTAATTATAATGTTAAAAAAAAATTTAGATTCTAAATTAAAAGATTATCCTGTTAAATTTAAAAAAGATAAAATTTTAAAATTACTAATAGACTTGTATGAAATTAATATACAATTATTTAAATATTTAAAAGATAAAGATATATCTGGTTATGAATCAGATTTAAATATTGGTATATTAAGTGAAAGTTCATGGATAACTTTAGGTCAAGGAACTAATCCATTATTATGGGAATTAGGTCATATATGTTATTTTTTTGAATATCATTGTTTTAAAAATATTATTAAAGATTATCAATTTTATATAACTGATAGTGAATTATATGATTCATTTATTACTTCAAGAAAATATAGATTTGAAAATAAATCATATTCAAAAGAATTTTTATTTAATTATTATGAATATATTTTTAAAAATTGTATTAAATTATTATTTGATCAAAATTTAAATGAATCTAATTATTACTTGTTCATGCTTTGTATTTTACATAATCATATGCATTGTGAATCATTTGTTTTTACAAAAAAGTTATTAGGGTTCAAAGATACTATTTATAAATCTATTATCAAAGATGATAAAAAAATAAAATTCAAATTTATTAATATTAAAGGGGGATTATTTAGTCAAGGTAATATTAAAGGTGAGAATTTATTTGCATTTGATAATGAGATGCCTCAATTTGAAAAAAAAATACAAGATTTTTCAGTATCAAAATACTGTGTAACAGAAGAAATAGTAAAAGATTTTATTCTTATTGGCGGTTATAAAAATAAAGAATATTGGAGTACAAATGGATGGAGATGGATTCAAGAAAATAATATTGATTTACCTTTTTATTGGATAAAAAAAGAGGATAAACTTATGATAAATGATCATGGTGAAGATAGAGATATTAGTAGTACTTTACCAGCATGTCATATGTCTTGGTTTGAAGCAGAAGCTATATGTAAGTGGATGGGAGGTAGATTGCCATCTGAATCAGAATGGGAATATCTAGCAACTAATTATGGTAATTCAAAATATCCATGGGGTAATACTATTAAAAAAAATATAGGTAATCTTAACTATTCCGGTAATATTTGTCCTGTTAATAATTATTCAGAAGGAGATAATAAAAATGAAGTTAGACAATTATTTGGTAATGTATGGGAATGGTGTCAAGAAGCAATTTATCCATATGATGGTTTTAAAATTGATCCAGTTTACAAAGAATTTAGTTATCCATTTTTTGGATTTAAAAAGATATTGAGAGGGGGATCATGGGCAACACCTGATATATTAATTAATTCTAGATATAGAAATGCTCAAATGCCAGACTGTAGAATACAATTTACTGGTATAAGGGTGGTAAAGTCTATTTAGTAGAATTATTATTCTTCCCCACCTATTTTTGTTAAATATGTTGATTCTGGGGCATATTTAGGACATAAAGAAGCCATTTTTTTAGTAGTCATGTCTTGAGTACTAACTATTTCTCTTTCAAATTTCAATAAATCTATACCAGTTGCTGCTTTTATTTGTTCTGATGAAGCTATATCTTTTAAAGCCCATAAGTAACCAGCACCATAATTAGCATGTAAAACAGCAATCATTGAATTTTTATCTTGTTTTGCTGCAGTAGACCATCTTGCAGCTTGTCTAGTTAAAACCATTATAATTTTTTTAATAATACTTTCATTAGAATATCCTAAAAGACATTTATTTTTTAATTCATTTAAGATATACATTATAATAATTCCTAAAATTAATCCATGAATAAATTTCATATATATTTAAAATAAGAAAAAATTGATCAAATTATTTTTTTTATAGTAATTTAAAGCTTATACAATTTATAAATTTAATGATGAATAATTTACAAGAGTTATCAAATATTTTTAATAAGTTTGAATTTAATAATGTTAATATTACCAAAACTTCAGACTCTAAATGGGGAGATTATCAAACAAATTTAGCATTGATGTATTTTAAACAAATTAAAAAAAATCTAGATTTAAAAAATCCTATAGAATTTGGTTCATACATTATTGAACAAGTTCAAAATAATGATAATGTATCTAAAATGGAATTAGCTGGTCCAGGATTTATTAATATAACTTTATCAGATAATTATCTTAGAAAATTTGTAGATAAGATTGTTGAATTTAATAAACCAATTTACACAACTACTGAATTTGAAAAAAAAGTAGTTATTGATTATTCATCTCCTAACGTAGCTAAAGAAATGCATGTAGGTCATTTAAGATCTACTATTATTGGAGATGTAATTGGTAATTTTTTTGAATTTAAAGGATATAATGTAGATAGAATTAATCATATTGGAGATTGGGGAACACAATTCGGTATGTTAATTGCATTTATTCAAGATCTAAATATTAATTTAGAAGAAAAAACTTTAGGTATTACCGATTTACATAAATGGTACAAAGAATCTAAAATTAAATTTGATAATGATGAATCTTTTAATAATAAAGCACACCAAAATGTAGTAGATTTACAAGCGGGTAAAGAAGAACATCTAAAAATATGGAAAAGAATTTGTGAGATTAGCGAATCTAGTTATCAGCAAGTTTATAAAAGACTGAGTGTTTCATCAGATCTAAAAATATATGGTGAATCTTTTTATAATAACATGTTAGATGATGTTGTTATCGATTTGAAAGAAAAAGGTTTGTTAAAACAAGAAAATAATGCAGAACTTTTATTTGTAGATGATAATAAACCACCGTTAATTGTTAAGAAAAGTGATGGGGGGTTTGGTTATGATGCTACAGATTTAGCTGCTTTAAAATACAGATTGAATAAATTAAATGCTGATAAGATTGTATATGTTACAGATTCGGGTCAAAGTTTACATTTTGATCTATTATTTAAAGCTGCTAAAAAAGCTTGTTGGTTAGAGAAACAAGAATTAGTTCATGTACCATTTGGTATAGTTTTAGGAGATGATGGAAAAAGAATTAAATCTAGATCAGGTGATTCTATCAAGTTAACTGATTTATTAGATGAAGCTCATCAAATCTATCTTAAAAACAATATGGAAAGAAAAGAAAATGATACTTGTTTAATAGATAATCAATCAATTGAACATATTTCTAAAGTAATTGGATGGAATGCAGTTAAGTATGCTGATCTTAAACATAATAGAATTAATGATTATCAATTTGATTATGATAAAATGTTAGATTTTAAAGGAGATACCTTAATTTACCAACTTTATTCATGGGTAAGAATTAATAATTTATTTAGAAAGACTAATTATTCATTAGAAGAAATTAAAAATACTAATTATATATTTTGTAAATCATATTTAGAAGAATCAGATCAATCATATTTAGAAGAATCAGATCAATCATATTTAGAAGAATCAGATCAATCATATTTAGCTGAAAGATCTTTAGCAATTCATTTGAGTCAGTTTGATGAAGTTTTAGATAGAGTCATCAATACTTTGTTACCAAATTACTTATGTGAATATATATATCAATTATCTATGAAAATTAATGATTTCTGGAGAGATTGTTCGGTAATAGGTAATCAAAACGAACTAGTAAGATTGAAGTTATGTTTGGCATGTAAAATTGTAATGCAAACATGTTTCGATTTACTAAAAATTCCTGTTAACGAAATTGAAAGACTATAAAATATATAGAATTTTTTTATTTAATTATTTTTACAAATTAAATTTCTAATAATACAAATTTTTTATTTAATTATTTTTACAAATTAAATTTCTAATAATAATTATATATAAATTCAATTATTTAATGAATGATCCAATTAAAATAATTCATAAGTACAAAAATAACAATAGGAAGATTCAATACCTCTGTTATATTTATTTAGGGGAATTTATACCTGATAATGTTAAAAAGGTTTTATTAAAAATTGATAATATTGATTTTTTTGAGAGTTTGAATACTTTATCAACCAATGAAGTCAAAAGTTTAGAAGAATATTATGGTGATTATTGGTATGAAAAGTTATTTATTAGTCATCATATTATTAGACAAAAAGAATTAATTACCAATAATGCTACTAGAAAGAAGGGTTTAGAAAAGAAGTTTGGTAAAGAATGGGTTAACAAACATTTTGATGAATATAAAATTTTCAGAAAAAAAATATTATATAATTACTCTACAAATGTTGAGAGATTCAAGTTATTAAGAAAAAGAAGGAAACCATCAAAAAAAATAGATAATTTAGATTTTACTACTGATAAAAAAACGTTTCAAGTTGGTGGTGAAGATCAGGAATTTGATTCTGATGAAGAATTAGATATGGATGAATTAGGGGATTTACCCAGTATTTTTGAAGAAGATAAAGATGAAAATAATAAAGAAGGAGATGAAGGAGAAAATCAAGAAGATGAAGATCAAGAAGAAGATCAAGAAGAAGAAGAACAACAAGATGAAGAACAACAAGATGATTTTGATTTATCAGAATTAGCTGAAGTTTACAATAATATTGATTTAGAATCAAATAAGAATATTGAGAATACCTCAAAACTTATAACTAAAGCATTAGAAGATAAAAAATGGGAAAAAAAAGTAGAAAAAAATATAATGGAATTCGATGAGAAACAAGATAATGAAGTATATGATGATAATTTATCAAATCATTTTAGAAAAAAATATATTTTTAATTATTATATCTACAAAGATGATACTATTAAAACTGTTAAAAATAAAATTACTTGCAGTATAAAGAATAATAGTAAATTTGGAGAAAAAAATTATATGATCCCTTCTAGACAATATTTGTGGTCAGAATATTATTACAATGATAAGATTGACAAAGTTATGATTGGACAAAAGTGGGTAAAAAGAACAGAATTAATTAAAATCGATATTGAACCGAATGAAAACTTGAGAGTTTATGAAAATCTAAGAAATAATCTTAAATATTTCAAAGATAGTTATGGTAGTAAAATTAAAAGAGAAGATGATGAATATAATATTGTTGATGATTATGATGATTATATGACTGCTAATGAAATTTATTTAATAGATATTTATAATGAATTAGGGTTACTTTATAATCCAGAAAAAGAAAGCAAAATAAACATCTTTAATGTTTATGTGCAAATTTATTTTCCGAAAGTTACAATAGATAATTTTGATGAAATAATTCAATTTTTGAATAATAATAAAAAAGGGGAAAATCAAATAATTCAAAGTAATTATCAAACTATTATGAATGATATAACTTTAGAAAATGAAATTATAAAAACTGTAGAAGAAGTTAAACCAAATGACCATTTATATGATAAATTTTTTAAAAACAATCATGTTATTCAATCTATTATACATGTTAACTTAATAAATAATAAAAATATTACGGGAACAACTAATGAAAAATTAAATTTATTCAGAATTTTTGATAATTTTATTGCTACTGAAAATTATCCATTTTTGCAATTCCAAACTCCAGATAGTCAGCTAACCTATAAATATTATACTAAATCCTCAAAAGTAGATGATAAAGATATTTTAATGAAATGGTTTGAGAATGCACCATATGGTATTAGTTTTAAAATCAAAATTGATGATATAAAATATATGTCTATTAATCTACATGATACAGGTAGAATGGAGTATAAAACAACATGGAAAGAGGCAGATAAAGCAACTATCAAAGATATTGTTGAAACATATAAATATGTAAGAGAATTGATTAAAAAAATCAATCAAGAAAATACCAAAGTAAAAATTGAAAATCCGACAGATGATAGATTTAAATATGCATTTATTAATACAATTCAACAATTCAATTTACCCGATAAATATACAATTAATCATAATGATTTGTCAGAATTTGCTAGGTACTTTTTCCCTTTTATTGCTCTAGTTATAGAGCCTAGAAAAAGACAATCTAAATCAGGAAAATCAAAAGATGATTCTAGTAAATATGGTACTTATTTAAGATACAAAAGAATAAGTAAATACGAAAATAGAACTAGAATGCATATTAGAATTTTGTATTTCATGAGAAATTATGAATTTACTGAAAAAGAATTAGTTGATGAAATTTCAAAACAATTTAATGTTACCAATGAAATAGCTATAGAAGAAATAGATTTTGTTAAAACTAAATATGGTAATGCTATTAAAAAATCAAGAAAGATTTTGAAAAAATTAAAAAATGTACCTAAATCAAAACCTCCAGGTATAGGTATTGATATTCAAGGTAGAGAAACAGATAAATATAAAATTAGAATTACTGGTGCTAGAAATAAAGATCAACTAGATAATATTGTTTCTTTTATGAAAGTATTAATTTACTTATATATTGAAACTTATTTGTTAAAGAAAGCTGATAGACAAAAGTTAAAAGAAAAACTTAAAGAACTTACTAATATTGCCCGAAGAAGAAATAAAGTTACTGAATTAGTAGATTATCAGTCTGCTATTAAAAATGTTAAAGTAGTAACAGCTATGGACAAAAAGAGAATTGGTTATAAACCAGAAAAGGGTCAAAGTCAATGGACAAGAGCTTGTCAAAATAGTGGAAATGATAAAAAAAGAAGACCAAATCTGATTGCAGAAGAAAATATTTCTAATTTAACAAAAATAGGTTATGTTTTAAACCCTGAAAATGGAACTTATGAAAGAAAAGTAGAAATAGAAGAAAAAGGGAAGAAAAAAAAAGTTATAATTAGAGCTGTTAAATTAGAAGGTGATGAAAACAAAAATGTATATTATACTTGTAATCCAGAAGAAAATAAAGAACATATGTATATTGGTTTCTTAACAAAGGGTAATAATCCAAGTGGTCTATGTATGCCTTGTTGTTTCAAAAAAGATCAATTTTTAGCTGCTAACAAATCTAAAAGAGATTATTTCTTAAAATGTACAGGTTTTAAAAGTGATTCTGTAAAAATAGAGAAAAAATCATTAGGTGACAAACTTTATATTTTACAAGATACAAATAAAGTACAAGAAGATAGATTTGTATTCTTACCAAAATACTTGGATATATTCTTTAATACAATGTTAAATAAAACTAAAACTATTAAAAATCATTATTTATTAAATTCTAAAACAGGTTATTTTTTCAAATATACTATTAAATCTGATAAATATTACTTTTTAAATGCTATTAGTACTACTTTTGATTTAGATATAGATACAATTAAAAGTAAAGTAATTAATTATTTACAAAATGATAAAGATAATTTGATGTTTACTTACTTAGGAAATGGGGATATTAGAACTCAATTCAAAGATAAAGAAAATTATATTAATTTTATTAATAATAATAATTATTTGGAAATTGAAATTTTAGGAGATATTTTAACCATGCCCGGAGTTTTAACTAAAAATGGAGTTAATTTCATAGTACTTGATAAAAAAACAAAAGTTATTAAAAAAGTATTAGAAAAAGATAAGATAAGAGAAGATTATGTTATTATGTGTATGAATATTGAAAATAATGATAAATATTATGATGAAACTAGAGATAATATTATTATCATTAGAGATGATAAATATTATTTTCCTATATTCATGGTATTAAAAGATGAAAAGAAACAGAAAAATATTAGTTTAGTAAAAACTTTTAATTATGATAATAAAGATTCACAAAACGTTATAAATCATTTATTGAAATACCATAAATTAAATTGTGATAGAGATATTTTAGATGGTATATCTGATAGATCATTATTAATTTGTAAACAAATAATTAAAATGTTAGATCAATTAAATACTATTTACAAGCCTATTTTACAGATAGTTGATGATAGATTTAAATGTAGATATATTCAGTTAAAAAATAAGACATTGATTAGTTGTAAACCATCAGGTATTGATTATAACATTCCTATTACTGATATTAAAAATTTGAATTTTAAAAATTTGTTAAACTTTGATAAAACAATTAAAAATTTAACTGAAATAAGTAAAATCAGTAAAGAACAAATTCCTTGTAAACCAATTGGTGTTTATTTTGATAGAAAGAATAATGATAAAGTTCATGTAATTTCTGTAATTACATCTGATTATCAAAGTGTTCCAATTAATGGGGACAATATCTCATTAAAAACATTAAAAAAAATGAATTTTATTATTGAAAATAAACCTTTTAATGATATTATTGATTTAGAAATTTCAAAAGGAGACGATAACTTTAGATTAGATGATAGAATATTATCAGTAAATGATAAAAACTTTAATTCTGAAGCTTATCAACTTTATAGATTAGAATTAAGTAATTATTTAGAAAATAATAGTGAATTAAAAGAAAAAATAATTAAATTAATAATTGATCCAAAAAAAACTAAAAAAGACAAAAATTTTCAACTTAAAAAACTTTTATACAAAGAAACAAGTAGTAAACTTTATAAAATATTAATATCAATTCAAAAAGGAGGTTCTGTTAAACACATAGTCAAACAAATTGGAGGTACTAAAAATGATGTATTAGTTCATCTTTATAATAAAAATAAACAATTAGAAAAATATACAATAGATAATACTAGAGAAATTTGTAAACTTAATAAAGATGAAGATTCGTGTTCAAATAATCCTCATTGTAACTGGAAAAATAAAAATTGTGTTCAAGCTATGACTGAAGAAATGATTATCGAATTTACTAATAAAGCTGTTGAAGAATTAATTCAAAATGAATTAGATGCTAAAGAAATATTACAAGATGAAAATTATTTTGTATCTGATATTGTTGATTATAAAAAATTCAGCATTAGAGATAATCAAAAAATCATAAAAAACACTCATCATAATATTAATAAAATAATGAGTGAACTGTTTGGTAAAGATAATGTCCCAAAAATTGGTAGAAGACATAAAAATATAAATAATGATACTTTAATAGATCAAAATATTGATAATCCTTTACAAGAATTTGGTATATATTATTTGCAAAAAGTTTTAGGAAATAATAATAGTATTTTTAGAGCATATGCAAACTGTTATTATTGGATAAAAAATGAATTGTATAATATTGATTACAGAAATTTAGGATATAATAGTCAATTACAAACAGATTTATCAAATTATTTTAAAGCATTAATTATTGATTGGTTAAATGATAAAAATAATCAATCAGATATAAATAAAAATATTATTGATTACAAATATGCTAAAATAGATTCCAAAAATTTCTATGAAAATTATCTAGTCAAATTAAGAAAATTTACTGGTAATACTTCAGGATTTGTTGAACTTTATGTATTAAGTAAAATATTTAATTATCCAATTATTGTCTTTGATAATTTTAACCAAATTGTCTATATTTTTGAAGATGGTCTTGTCTATTATATAAATGATAAAAAAATTAATTCTGATAAAATTGTTAAGAATTATGATGATTATATTAATAATAATAAAACTGCTATTATCTTAAAATTCGAATTTATCACAAATAAGACCATTCCTAATGCAATAATTTCATTTTACAAAAAAAAATAGTTTTTTGGGTAGATAAAGTGCGTTAAAAATATATATAGTTTTATTTATCACCCCTAGATTTTTTTTTTAATATAATTATATATTAAAAGTGGTTATGATAAATAATAATAACAATAATAATTCTAATAGTAAAAATGTAAACAATAACCAATTACTGAAAGAACTTTTACAAAAACAAAGAAAGGACATACAAGAAGACAAAAAGTTATATTTACATGATGTCAAAAGAGTTTGCAAAAACATTAAAAATAGTATTTTTAATGATAATGAATGTTGTTTATGGAATGGGTATATTACAAATTTGAATAAAGCTAATAAGGGTACATATATTAATTTCTATTTCAGACAAAAAAAAGTAGCTCTTCATAGATTATTATTCATTAACTATGTTGATGATTTATCAAATGATGAGTACTTAAAATTCAGTTGTGACAATAAAGGAGTTTGTTGCAATGTAAATCATTTGAAAAAATTTAAATATAATAAAAGTCCAAAAAAAAATACAGTTGTTGATAAAAAAAAAAAGAAAAATAATATTAATATTATTTACGAAAACAATTGCAAAAATAATCAACAATCAGAATTAGTTGTTGATTTTTCTTAAGGGGGAAAAAAAAATAATTATATTATTATTATTATATTCTATTATAATAATATAAAGATTTTAATGAAACAAATTAGAACTATTAAATATATCGACATGTTCGTACCTACAAATGATTTTAAGGAAGATCATTTGATTGATATTACTAGAGAACCATATTACAAAAAAGTAACTGATGTTACTCAAAATACTTTTAATATTTGTGAAATAATTTATAAAAAATCATTAGATTATGGCTTCCCTATTTCAAAAGCAATTGATTTTTCAAAAAATGCTGGTTTAGCACATTTAGAAAACAATCCAAATGCTGATAATATTATAAAAGATGTAATTAATAGATTAAATAATAATTCAAGAAATTTATCATCTTCATCTTCTGAATCTATTAAATGTATAAAGTCACCCAAAAGAAAATTTGAAATTGTTGAAGAAACAAATGAAAAAATTATTATTCATGATCATTGCGAAACTGGAATAGAAATATTAAAACATTTAGTTGGAATTGAATCTAAAATGATAATTTATGAATTAAATGTTATTAAATCATGCATTAGTATATCATTTTTAGATTTTAAAGGTACTCAATTTAAAATTACTGATTTTAATTTAAGTAAAAAAAATATAAAATTCATCAGAGAAAAAATTAAAGTAAAAAATGAAATTGTTACAATTATGGAGGTATCTAATAACATTAAAGTGTTCTTTTTAGGAAAAATGATTTATGATACAAAAGAAGGGAAAATAATTGATAATGATTTTGATATGAGAAATTTATCTTCATCTGAATCTGAATCTGAAGAAAAAGAAATTAAACCATATGAAGAAATAATTTTAGAAAATAATTCAGAAGATACAGAAGAATCTGAAGTTGAAGATGAAGATCTAGATCAAGATGTATTTGAATACAATAATAAAATTATTGATTCCATAAAATCAGAAAAAAAAAGCATAATTTTAATTAATCCTATTTTACTAATAAAAAAAATATAATTTATTACTCTTTTAAAAAAATAATTTAAAAGAAAAAAATATTAATAAATATTATATAATGAGAAATAAGTGGAAAAAAAAAAGAATGAGAAGACTTAAAAGAGAAAGAAGGAAAAAAAGAAATAGATCTAAATAATTTATTAAATAAAAATTAGTTAAAAATTTTTTATTTAATATATATAATAATGTCAGATATTTTTTATGGCTTAAGATCTAGACAAGAATCATGTAATGATGATTCTAGTACTGCTACTGATTCATTTATTGATAGTTTTGTCGGTATGATTGGTGGAAATGCTACAAATGAACAAAAAGTTCCTAATGGTGGTTATCCACCTATAACTATATGTCAAAGTAAAAAAATAGATTCACCTAAAAAAAATAACAAAGATTTGAAAAAAAGAGAATTTTCAACATCTAATGATAATAGTTTATCTATTCATCAAATATTAGATGATAGAAAGAAAAAACCAATGTTTGATTTATAAATTATTTTTTCTTGTAAACTTTGAGAATTGATAAACAATAAACAAAATAATTACAAATTTTATTATTACCAATAAAAATTTACCTAATTTGAATTTAATTCCATTGGTAACAACAATATATTCTTCTAAATTTTTAAGATCAGCTTCTCCGTCTCCATCACTATCTCTATTTAAAATAGGTAGGATTAAATCATTTACTAAAGATTCTGATAATTCTGTTACACATGAACTTACAATAGTGGCAATTACTGTAACAATTATATTATTTTCAACTAAGAATTGTTTAAATCCGGAAGTATCTATTAATTCCATTATAATTAAGAAAAATATATTAATTTTTAAAAATTAATATATTTTTTTAATTTAATATGAATAATAATCTAAATACCTTAATACCATTAGCTTTAGAATATTACGATAATAATAATCATGAATATTTAGAATTTAAAAATAAAATTGTAAAGACTGAAACTATAAATAATGATAAAGATATGGAAAAAAGTAAAATTATTTTTTATGATAAAAATGAAAAAAAAATTTTAGAATCAGAGTATGAAATAGCAGGTATTTTTTATAAAAAATATAATACTTGGATTTGGGGATGGGCTCTACCTAATATTAATAAAAATCTTATTATGATTTCTAGAAAATTGTTGAATTATGCTTTAGATATTGATCTAAAACAAACTGACCAATTTAAATACATTAAAACAGAATTAATAACATCTAGATCTAAAATTACAAATAAATTACAATTAGAAATTTATTTAAGTTTAATTTCATATTTATCAAAAAAAAAATTTATTTACAAAAAAAGATATTTTTTAAACAATCAAGAACAAGATAATTATATTGATTATTATCTCTTTATTATGAATGAAAATATTTAAAAGAGTAGTTATCATACAAGATAATATGATATCTTCTAAAAATTTTAAAATTACTAAGAAAAATAATAATAAAAAGATAACAATTAATTTTAATGCATGTTCTTTCTCAGATTATAAAATATGTTTTTTTATATATCGTAATAAATTGAACACTAAATTAAAAATAAATATTAATAAATTATTTAGTGGTTATTTTGAAATTCTTGAACATTTTAATAAAAATCAAATAATAAATCCAATAAAAATTTACAAAGATTTAGAAACATTATTTATTAATTTTGATAAACTGGAATCAGTAGACCAAGTTAAAAAATTAACGAAATTATTAGATTATATTTTAATAAATAGAAGTTACTTTATTGAATCAAAATATACAATGGATGCATTAGAAAAAAAAATAGTTAAATTATATTATTGCAATAAAGACTTAAAATTATTAAAATATTATTATTTTCTAATTTACAAAGTTGATAACATAAAAATAGAAAATCTTGAAAAAAAAACATTTAAATATATTTATGATGATGATGTAAATAGTAAATATTCTGAAGAAATTGATTTTGAATTAGATAACCAAAATTTTATGATGAATTGTTATGATATTGATTATGATTTAAACTTTTATTAGATTCATTTAAAAAAAATATTACAATATCTTAATAAATGAATGATTGTGAAAAAATTTATGTTCTTTATTCTAATTAATTTAATTAAATATTATCCAAATAATAATCTAATGAATCTTCGTGTATATTATTTAGATTTTTATCGTTTATTTTATACATGTATCTTTGTATTTTAGGATTATTTTTTTTTATTGAAACAACATGAAATAAACCTAAATAAAGATAAATAATTTTATCAGTTTCTTCTTTATTAAAATCTAAAAATAATTCTTTTATTTTTTTAAATACTGTTATTTTGAACTTATTATTATCATCAAACATTATATCTTTGAATTGATATACAAATGTAAAAATATCTATTGTAACAGCTTTTTTTTCTTTCTTATTTTTAGTACCATGTGTTATTTTAGCTAACTTTTCTTTAATAATTTCTATAATTTGTTCTTTTGTAAAAGTACCTTTTGGTTTTAAATACAGTGTATTAAGATAACTAATAAATTTATTAATATTAACTTTAATATCTAAATCATGGTTTTCATATGGAAAATTTATTAAAGTAATTTCATCATTTTTATTTATTAATTTAACATCCTCATATTCTTGAATTATTTTACTTACTATATTTTCATTTGATAATTCCATTGTTTTTTGAATAAGATTTTTTTATATAATAATTATTTTAATATATTTTTTTCAATTTTTAGCAATTGTCTAAATAATAATCCAGATTACTATTTTCAAATTCATTATTTATTGTTATTTTTTTTTCTAATAATTCGATATGAAATATTGCAATATATAAGTTGATCTTTATTTTGAAAACCGTTTGAATCTAGAAATAATGATATTAATTTAGCTTTGACAACTGTTCTAAATTCATTAATCTCTTTAATGATATATCTATTATTAAATATTAGTGTAAATAATTTTATTGCTTCATTAAATCTTGACTGCTTCATTAAATCTTGACTGCTTATTCAATAAAGGAGAATTATTTATTTTACCTAATATTTGTTTTATTTGAATAATTAATTCTTTTTTTTCTTGAAAAAGAAAATTGTTCATATAATTCATAAAATGATCTATTTTAAATCTATTATTTTTAGATTTAAATTAGATTCATTATTTAGATCTATTAATTTAATAGTCAAATTATTCTTAGTGAGAAACATTTAATATTTTTTAAAATTTTTTAATGTTTAAATAGAATATTATTATCATTTTTTTTTACCCCTTACTTTCAACATTTTTATTATAGAATATCAATGAAAGATAATAGTTTTGATTTAGAAATAAACAAAATAATTTATAAATTTAAGATTGACTTACAAGATCAGTCTAATATTGAATATCGTTATTATAAAATATTTAATTACGATAATTGTTTAATACAAAAAAAAATATTAGAAACTACCTTAAAAAATTTAATTTCTTGTAAATTTGAATCAATTTGTAATTTAGATAATAGATTATTAATTTTAGAACAAATAGAAGATCATATGCAATTTATTCAAGTTATTTTATTTAGTTCTCAAGTTGATAAAGCATTATATCAATTAGCAACTGTACTATGGAATAATTTATGGATTTTTGAAAAGAATGATTATTTAGAACTGAAAGTAAAAGATTTTTTTGTAAAATTATTTGATAATCATCAAATATCGAAATACATTTACTTTTTAATATTTAATTATCAATCTATAAGAGAAAAAATAGAAGAAGAAAAAGAAATTGATTTTGATATTAATATAGATGATATAGACTATGAATTAGATAATATCAACTATTCAGAATATAAAGAGGATAATGAATTTAATTTAGATTTTTTATTTAATTAAACACTATAATTTATTCTTAGTATAAGAATGGATTGTACCTGGGTTGATCATATTCATTCAAATACAATTTAAATTTCCCACCATTACCGAATATTTCGACATCTACTTCATCATCACTCATTAGTTCATCATCTTTAGGACTTTTAATTTGAATTTTTGTTTCCATACCATTAGGATCAGTAGTTATACCATAATATTCATATTTATTACTTCCAGGATAAGTTTGTCTTCCAAAAAGTTTTATGAATTTTTGATCATTTTGTCTCATTAAATTACCAACATAATGGAAATTATCGGGATAACCTCTAGTAGGATAATTAATTATATTTTTAATAGCAGCAGGATATGCATGTCTAGGTAATCTTCTAAAAGGAGGTGACAAAGGATCTTCTAACCTTCTATAATCCATTTCTCTAATAGGATCTTTTACTTCTACATTATCAATTACTGTAATTTGTTTTGGTACATCATCTTTCTTAGGACATACTTTATTTTCGCAAGGAGGACATACTTTATTTTGACAAGGTTCTTGAATACAAGGAGGACAAAATTTTCCACCTTGAGGACTATTGAACATGTAAAGAGCAGTTGCAACAATAACAACAAAAACCATTGTTAAAAAAATATCCCTATTAAAACAAATAGAATCTGACATATTTTTATATTATATATAAAGATATTTAATTTAATAAATTTATATCCTAATATTATTAATGATTTTTTTAGATAAATTGTTTTCTATCATCCTAGGATTGTCTCTAGGTATTATAATAGAATATTACTTAAATCCTAGAATTATATATCATGGGCCAAATTCAAACCTAATTAAAAAAAAAATTTTTAAAAATAATAACAAAAACTATAAATTAATAACTGAAGCTTATACATGTGGTTTATCATATAAAAAATGATTTATTTTTTCTAATTCAGAACTAATTTCATTCTTAATTTCTACAACATTAAATTTATTAGTTTTAGTCTTGATTTGATTTAACCAATTACTAAAACTATTTTTTTTTTCAGATTGTATAGAGTCTATTTTTTTAACAACATCATTTAAAAAATCAGGCATATCAATAAATGTTTTTGATCTAATTTGAATTGTTTTTTTATATGATTCTACTTCTTTTTTTATTTTAATAATTTGATCATAGTTATCAATATGTGCTTCTGCCTCTACTATATCTTTTTTAATAAATTCATTAATTTGATTAAAATGTGTATATTCATCTGGATTCAAATATGTTAAATCTAAGTTGTTATAATAAATATTTTCTAAAAAATTAACAACTTCATAAAAATAATCTATTTTATTTTCTAATATTTTAGTTTTTTCAATAATATTTAATATTACATTTTTATCTAATTCATCAAGATTAGATTGATAAATTTGCTTCATACTTATTAAAGTGTTTGTTTTAACATTATATTTAATAATTTCAATTTGATTATCTAATCCAAATCTAATTGTAATTTCTAATTTATCTGATACTGGATTTGAATTATCATCTATAATTATATTATAATTAGACATAAAGTCTTTTAATTCTGAAGAAAATTTAATATTAAAGTTTTGATTAAATGGTATTACTATTGATGTTTCAAATGGTAAAGTATTGAATCCTTTTTCTAAAATAATTATTGGTTTATCATAATGAGATAGGAACATTTCTACAGGTTGTGAAAAATACCTTTCTATTTTATAATTAGCGTTTTTAATTGAAGATGAATTAATAGCTCCATAAATCACACATCCTTTAGATACCGATTCTTCTGCATTTAAAGTGTAAGATAATTCTTTATGAACTCTTTCTGAGATACTATCTTTAATTATAGGTATTCTCATACCTCCGCCTAACAATTCAATATTATCAATTAAACTTAAATCAACAATGGACAAGGTTTGATTCAATGAATTTAGAATTTCAAGAACTATATTTGTTGTAAGTTTATTAAATAATTCTCTACTAATTACTTCATTTATTGTAATTTCATCAGTTAAACAATCGATTGTAAAATTAACTGTTGTTACAGTACTTAGTTGTTTTTTTACCCTTTCACATTCTTTTAGAACTGTTATTTTCTTTTTTGGGTTATCATTCAAATTATAATTATATTTTTTAAAAATTACTGTATTGATATGATCATATAATCTATTTGTAAAATGATTACCACCAATATCTATTTCATCATTTGTAATTAATTTAATACCACTATTACAAAAATTAGTAATAAATATTTGACTGCTATTATAACCAATATTAACAAATAATACATTTTTTTCCTCTACAAACTCTTGTCTATAAGATTTGTAAAAACCGTAGTCTAAAGAAATAGCATATTCTTGACTTATTAGTTGATGTTTATAATTTAGTAAATTTAAAGAATCTGAAATAAATTTTACATCGCAAATATTAAAATATCCCGGGATTGAAAAAACAAAGTCATTGTAAATTGATTTATTTAGTGATTTAAATGTTAATTCTAAATATGCTAGAAAAATGTAATGTAAATAATATTCTTTATTTCCAATTTTTTTTACAGGTATAAAACTATCATCTTCTAAATTTTTATTACTAAAATCTTGATTATCAACTTGATTATTTTCTAGAAAAATATGATGGATTAAACTATTAAAACTAAATACTGTATTGTCTATATTATTTTTTAAACCATTGAAAGATTCAGAACCAATTAATCTCTTACCAGTGTCTTTAAATGTAATATAAGAATGATTCATTCTATTACTTTGATCAAATAATAAATTCTCTATTACACCATTATCTAAAGTGGCTGCTTTAGTATACAAATCTCCTATATCAATTCCTATTATACTTGACATTATCTAATTATAATTTTTTACTTTTAAATAGTATTTATTAAATTAATAATTAAATTACAAATGGTTTCTTGATTAGAATGATTTACAATCTCTTGAATAATATGATCTAGATCACTAATTAATTTAATATTTTTACTAGACTTTAGGTTATTTAAAGAATTATATCCTTCCACTAATTTATCAAATTCTATTTTTCTATTGAGTATCAAATTTATTCCAAAAGAGTAATTTCTAGATTTTATAGAAGAGCATGACAAAAATAAATCTCCAATACCAGCGGGTTGTACTAAAGTTGTTTTATCAAAATCGATGAATTGATTAAGATTTTGAAGAATTTTACTTATAAAAGCTGCTTCAATATTTTTACCCATTTTAAGTTGTGTAATAATACCACAAAAAACAGCTATTATATTTTTAAAGATTCCTAATAATTCTATACTTTCAGGTTTGTAGGATTTTGATATTAAACATTTTGAACCAGATAATATTTTTTCAATCAATAATAATTGTTCATGGTTATTAGAAGCTAATGTTATGTAACATGGAATATTTTTCAAAATCTCTTCTGAATAACTTCCACCTGATAGGATAGTATAATTATTTAATCTTTCAAAAATAAATTTATCAATATAGCCCTTACTAGTAACAACAATATGTATATTAGAATCTATTTCATCTAAGATATCTATGTACTTTGATGGTAAACAATAAAATATCAAATCAAAAATATTCATATTTTCTAAAGTCATTTCTAAAACATTAATATTATCTTGAAAAATATGACTGGAATATTTTTTATTTGTTTTATTTTTTTGTAGATCATTTAATTGATCTATATCTCTACCTAAAATGGTAAATTTGATATTATTAGATTCCAATAAATGACTAATTGCTAAAGAAAAAGCCCCCGTGCCTAAAATTCCAATTTTTAAAGCAATATTCATTATAAGATATAAATAATAGCTTGTTTTTAAATAATTGTAAAAAAATTGAATTAAATACCATTTTAAAGTTTAAAACCATATTAATAATTACAATTATGATGGACATACTAATTATTCAAGATAAATTTAATATCATTGGAAATTATACTTCCAATTTTACCAAGGAGAATTTAACTTCTTGGATTAAAGAATTGTTTCAAAACAAACATTCTGCTTATTCAAAAGATTTGATTCATCAATATCTTTACTCACATTTATTTTTGAACAAGAATAATGTGGAAGAAATTATTGAAGTAATCAATAAATCTATTGCGACTGAAATCAATCTTAGAGTTAAGAATATTCTTCCTAGAATTAGAAAGAATAATTTTACTTTGACAGATTTCAAAAATTTGATTGATTCAATACTAGTTACAGTAAAACAAATTAATGACACTGTTTATTTGTTGAATAAACATAGAGAAAAGTATTTTGATACTACAGAATACAAAAAGTATTATTGGGGAATGTCAATTATTTATAAATTGGCTTTAAATAATATTTTTTCTAAACTAATTGATCATAGTATCATTAAAAGATATTTGGACACAAATATGTTAGAAAAAGAAGAAGAATGTAAAAATGACATTAGAAAATTTTTCTACTTTATGTACAAAATTAAGAATTATAATCCGGAATGTTTTGAATATTTCATTAATAACTTTGTAAATAATGTTGAATCTCATATGAATCAAGATGAATCTGTTTCAACAAGTGTTAATATGGGTATATTTGCATTGTTCAAAAAATTTAATATTAAGATGAATACTTTCAAGGAATTTGAAGAGTATTATTCATTCATTGATAAAACAACAAAACAAACCTTAACTACAAAGTTAACCAAAAACCTAGTTGGAATTTTGAATCAGATCTTCTCTTATAATATTACAAAAAATGAGATTAATATTGTAATGGACTTTGCCAAAAAGAACATTGATAATATTAAGAAAGTTTGGGATAATATTAGTACTTCAGAAAATGTTTATGATAAAGAACTTTTCATTAACACCATTATGAACTTTATTAATTCAAAGTTTGAGGTATTGGTTCCTGAATGTAAAACACATACTGGATTTAACAACTTTATTCACTTCTTTGATAGAGCAATTACTCTAGATAATGTTCTACATAAGGAAAATAATAATATGATGCATTTGAATGAAAAGTTAAGTAATAATTTAAAGAATGTAATATCTTCAGATAGAAAATTCATTGACATTATGTGCCAGATTATTAATAATAAGATGATTGAAATTTCTCATTTAGATAATAATCCTGAAAACTCAGCTTCTGTTACTAATATTTTACAACTTTTGAATTATATTAATGATAAAGATGTATTCTATGCAAAGTATTCTCAATATTTGGTAGCTAGACTTTTAGGATCTACAAATCTTTACTTTGAAAAACAAATGGTAGATACTATTGAATCTATTCAAGATTATTCTTATACTAAGAAATTAGTAAAGATGATAGATGATATTGGTATTAGTAAACAGAATCTTGAAAATTATAAATTGATTAAGATTAACCAGAAAAATAATACAGTAGATTCTTCTTTTGATTTGAATAATATGGATATTGTTACTTTTAGTTACAATGTATGGGATATTAGTTTGAATAAAAATAAGATGCAAATTACAGACTATTCTAATTTTGTAGAAAATTCTCAACTAAAGTCTTATTTGCTAACTTATGATAAATTTTACAATACTAAATATTCTGGAAGATGCTTGAATTGGTATTTGGAAATGGGAAGTATTCAAGTAGCTACTAGTTTGAATAGTAAGGAATATACACTACAAGTAAATCCTTATCAAATGGCAATCCTGGAATTATTTAATCAAAACGATTCTGTAGATGAAGAAGATGCTTGTAATTATATGACTAAATGTTTTGGTAAGAATCCAGAAGTATATCAGAATGTAATTAAAAGTTTTTTGATTTCTGGAATCTTAAAGAAAACTATTAAATTGGAATTTAATCAAATGTTTAATTCTTCTACTTCAAATATTAGTTTGATCGAGATTTACAATAATGTTTCTGCATATGATTTTAAGATTGAAGAACAAATTGAATCACAAATTACGTTGGATAGAGAAATTGTGGTACAAGCTAATATCATTAATGTTCTCAAGATGCAAGCTATGAACTTGGATGTAATTCATCAAAAACTATCTGATAATTTATGTAAATTTTTCCAAGTGGAAAAGAGTTTCATTAAAGAAAATCTTGATATTTTGACTAAAAAAGAATATATTTCAAGTGATCACGACCTATATACCAACATAGTTTATTAAAAAAAATTGATTTATATACAATTTAATTATTTATTTATTTAAAATTTCATTATACTTATAATGAACGATTTAGATTTTGGAATTACTTCTAATAATACTATCGCTAAGGATACTTCTTCTGAAGTAGGTGTTAAGCAAAATGTGTTAATTCACAATCCGTTTTTCAACAAAAAGTTGGAGAAAGAACAAGAACAAGATGAACATAGTCATGATATTGTTCACTTGTGTAAAAACTATAGTAGACTTTTGATTCTCTGTTTAATCGGAAAAGAACCAGTCTCAAATAGTTTTTATAATAAGTTGGTATTTATTAATGAATATCAACAAATGAAAAATAATTTGATTTTGATTGAAGCTAATATGAAAGTATTGAAGAATGTTATTCATTTCAACAATATTATTCAAGTTAATTCAACATATCTAGAAGATTTTAATCATTCTGGAATTGAACTAGATGAAACTGAAATTGTTCTTCCAATTTTGAATATTAACTTTAATGATTTGAAACTTTATGTTAATCATTATGATGGACTATTTTGTCTTGATGATGTATTTAAAGTAAAGTTGTTAGAACAATATTTTAACAGTCAAGAAAAGAATACTGTCTTGGCTAATAATTTTTCAAATATGATTTTGAATACTCAGGAATCTCAGTATTGGACTTATTATTATAATTGTTTGTTAAATATGACTCTTCCTTTGCTAAAGAGAGGATTTAATTTTAATTTGGTAAGACATTCTAGAGATTCTGTTGTAGATGTAGTTATAAACAAACTTAAGAAAATTGATCTGGATAATACTAATTATTTACAATTTATGAATAGAAAACAAGTTTATGTTGATGCTTCTTCAGCAATTAAGAAAAAGGGTTATAGAGTTTACAGAGTATTGAATGATTATGGCGAATATACTCATAAAGAAATTAATCAAATGTTTGATTGTTTGCCAAGTGAAAAACAAAGATATGATCTATTTAATTCACTCTTGGTATCTAAGAAACATTGTCATTTAGCTATAAACAATCATGAACTACTTGATAAACTTCAACCAATGTTGCACAAATACATTGGTTTGTACAGATATCTATTAGGATATACATGGCTTACTTTTTATTTGGAAGAATCTATTAAGAGAAGTCATATTGAAACAACTGATAGATTTGTATTTCCAATTAATACTGCCAGCAAACTACCATTCTTTCCATATATGAGTAAGAATTTAAGTTTGAATCCTTATCTACCCCTAATGATTAAAAAAGATGTTATTAATGGTGAGAGCAACTGTTTAGGTTTCTCTTATTATGTAACTGATTTGGATCAATATGGTATTACAGATTTGGATGGCTTTAGGGAAAAGCTTAATATTTATACAACTGGTAGTTCTAAAAAATCTATTTTTGCAGATTTAGATTGGTCAAATTTGGCAATCTCTGGTAGTACTCTAGCTGCTTGCCTTCAAAAAAGACATCCTTTGATATCTTTATTTGAGGGAACATGTACAGATAGTGATGCTACATTATATAGATTTTTTAATGAATATTATGCCAAAGCAGACATTGATATCATGTGTAATACCAAGACAATTTTTGAATTTATGGATGTAGTTTTTAGAACATATGCTACAGTTAAGGAAAATATTGTTAAGACAAATGATTATGCTGATGAAAAACATATTAACTTGGTACCTTATAGAAAAGCTGCCATAATTGTTAATGAAGAATTTATTAGAAAATTCATTTGTTCAAATACTTGTTCTTATGAATATGTATTAGCAAATCTTAAAGAACCACAAGTAGTTGAACTATTTTATCCATACTATTTGAAGGCTAAAGAGGAACTGAATGAAGATGTCATTAAGGAAAATGATAGTGTAGAAAGTAAATTGAAGAAGGAGTTTTACAAAGATTATTTTGAATATATTGCTAAGGAAGATTTAGTAGTAATCTTTAGTACTAATAACGAAGGTTATGAACAAGCTACTTCTAATATTAAGGGTAAGAGAAAAGAAAAAGAATTCTTCAAGTTTTTGCAAGAAGAAAGAAATTTTGATCCTAATGATGATACTATTGAAATTAGAGAAGAAGATGAAGATTTTGATGATGAAGGAGCTGATGATGATTGGTTGGATTCAATGAATAAAGAAAATAACATTACTGTAACAGATAATTCTGCCAAGATTCTGTTTAAAGTAAATGAAAATATTAAATATAAGGTTGAATCTCCTTTTTTGAATCATTCTTTGGAAATCTTTCAAATTAAATATGAAGACTTCTTTTCCACTGTATCTAGATTCCATTTGCCTTGTGTTAGAGGTTATTACAATGGTGATAATGTATATCTTTTGCCATCATGTATTTCTGCACATATGACTTATATCAATATGGATTATAAATACTTTGCTGGTTCAAAGGATCCAATTGAAATTATCAATAAATACAGATCTAGAGGTTTTGGTACTATTTTGAATGATACTGAAAAACTTCATTTGGTAGAATATAGTAACAATGTAATATCTTGGAATAATTTGTATGAACTGAATATTAAGAATGAAAATTCAGTTAATAACATATTTGGTCATGTTGATTACAATTGTAGATTGTTTAAACCTAGGATGTATAATCCAGATGAATATCATGATGCAGTTTATGTTGAACACAATTACAATCAAATTGATGCTAAAGTTTCAATGAATTCAGAAGATGATTACAAAGTTGAACTTTCCAGATTGTATAATACATCAATGTCATCTATTGATACAATGAAGTTTAGAACTATAAAAGATACTGGATATGTAATGCCTTTTAAGCCTTGGGTTACTCAAGCAGTTTGGGATGATATTAATTCCAATTATTAAATAATTATTTTATATAGAAAATTTATTTATAAACATAATTCTTTTGTTTTTCCTTTAATATAAACACTTCCTTCTTTATCAGCTTTTCTTAAATTTTTAACTTGTGTGTAAATTACATTTACTTTTTTAATTTGATTATATTTACTATGTGATTTACATAAAGCAGCTGCATAATTTACAACATTTTTAGGAGGATCTGAATGATTAATAATAACATAAGGGGATGTTAGATTTTTTAGATGAAACCAAATGAAATTTTGATTAGATTCATCTAATAATTTCCAATTGTCTTTAGCATTTTCTCCAACGTGTATTATAATATTATCTTCTGGTAATTCTACTATATATTCTTTCATTTTTTTGGTAGATAAGTATAACTTGTAAGTATATATTTTTTATTATATAATAATAGTAATGCAGTTAGATAAGACTATTATTTATTCAATTATTTATACAATCATCATTTTAGTTATAGATAGAACTAAAGTAACAAAAAAATACAAATTTGAACCTTTAAAATTATTAAATTATTTAGTATGGTTCAGCTTATCTATAATATCTTACTTTATACCTGATAATAGATTTGAAATAATGAAATTTTGTTCAAGTACAATTATTACTAATTTTGCTTATGAAACCATATGTCATCCTGAAGATTTTTGGCATAATGTACATCATTATATGACAATAATAACTATAATAGCTGGTTTTAAATCTACTAAAGAAAAGCCTTTTATATTAGAATCTCAAAATATTTATTATGTTGCATTTTTAAGTAGTATATTTAGTTCTATTAGAAAACTTACAAAAATTAAATATGGTTTAGAAGATATTAAAACAATTATAACTTATCATGTTTATAGAGTAAGTTATATTTTATCCAAAGGTTGGGGTATTTATGCTCATTATAATCTTATTTATAATAATTTAAATAGTTTAAATTTTTATGATAAAATATTAGTAGGATTATGTTTTTTAATTCATTTATTACAATTATTCTTTATTTCTAAAATAATAAGAAATTAAAAAAATTGATTATATTAAAAGTTATTAAAGAAATATTACATTATCCTATTTAAAATAAAAAATGAGTTTAGAAATTGATTTTAGAAATTCTGTAATTAGCAAAATTGACAAACTTGTCAAAGATAAGACTATCTCTAAAAAAATAGAAGAAAGTATTTTTAAATTTACTAATGATTATACAGAACAACAAGGTACACCTTTTCTTTTTGAATCTATTTATGAAAACAAAATGAATGAAATTCTTCAAAATATAGATCAAAAATCAGAAAATAAAAGTTTGTTAGAAAATATTAAGAAAGGGGTAATTAATCCTGATCAAATAGCTTTTCTTAAACCTGAAGAAATAAATCCTGACAAATATGAATCAATTATTAAAAGAAAAGAATTAGAAGAGTATAAGAAAAATAATAAATCTACTACAGATATTTTTAAATGTAGTAAATGTAAAAGTAGAAAATGCACTGTTCACCAACAACAAACCAGAGCTGGTGATGAACCTATGACAACATATGTTACATGTCAAGAATGTGGTCATGTTTTTAAATTCTAAAAAAAAAACAATTTAGAATTAGATAATAATATAAAATGTATTATCTAATTTAGAATTCTAATTTAAAAATTTTTTCATCTCTACAGAATCTCTGTCTAATTTTTTATTTTCTATTAATGATTCTGCTAGTTCATCTATTAATTGTTTGCATTCAGATAAAACAAAACTTGCTTTTTTATCAGCTTTTTCTAAAAGCTCAAATATTTGATTATCTATATTTTCCTTAGATTTATTAGATCCCATACCATATTTGATAATCATACTTTCTGCTAATTTATATGCTTGTTCAAAATCATGTGATGCACCTGTCGTAACAATTTCACCGCTAAATGCTCTAGCTAAAAGAGTTTTACCATTTCCAGGAGGTCCTTCTAATATTAAACCCTTTGGTGTTCTAACATTAAATTTTTTATATTTTTCATAATTAATTAGTAAATCTGAACATTGATTTAATATTTTGAAAATTAGTATCTAAATCTGTTTCAACTTTAAAATTTTCACTACTTTGTTTTTTTGCATGTGTTTTCAATCTTAATTTAAACATATCTTCTAAAGTCATCTTTTTCCTATTCTTATAGGAATCATTTAAATTAGTATCATTTTTTTGTTTATTTAAATTTTGTTGTATTTACTGATTTATAGAGTTGAGATAATCATCAACATTACCAGAACCTATAATAACCCTTATTCCTAATGGTTGTTTGGGTTCAATATTTGTATTATTATTATTTGGATCAAAATAAAAGTAATCATTATCATTGAAAGTCTGATGTAACATTTGTTTTGAATTTGTAGTAAATCTTTTCAGTCCATATGGATTAATAAGAAAAGAATTAACTGTTGTTAAGAGTATTAAATATAATATTTTAATAATCATTAGTAAAACTCATATTTATTTAAGGCCTTTTTAATAAAATAATAAATTAACTCTCCTAAATATTTAGATTTAGGGAGACTTTTAAATAAATAAAAATATAATAATAATAATTTTTTTATTTATTTTAAAACAGTTTTATTTAATAATACTATTACTATCCCCATAAATAATCCTCTTAAGACTAAGTTGAACATAGAATATTCTACATCTCCTACTTCTAAGTTAGGAATGTATTTTCCGAGTGCATTTAATAAAGCTGGATGATTTAAAATTACAAAAACTACAGCAATTAAAATAGGTTCTCTGAAATTTTCAGATACATAATTTAATACTGAAGGTTTTTTGGCATCAATATGTTTGTAATTTTGTTGCATTAAGCTATAATTACTCATATCATTGTATTGTGCTTGCGGAGGCATTTGTTGTTGATACCCCATAATATTCATAGGTTGATGTTGATGTTGCTGTTGTTGTTGTTGTTGTTGTAAACCCATAACATTAGACATTTGATGTACTTGTTGGTATTCTTGCATTTTTTGAAGATTGGGTTGGGTAGGATTATAATTATTTATATCTGGTTGATGCATTTGTTGACCAGAAGTATTATCTAAACCGTGTTCTATGCTTTTTGCTAAATTAGGAATATTATTATTTAAATTTGAAATATTAGAAGACATATCATTATCCATATTGTTAATATTCATTGTACTAGACATATAATATATTTAAACTATAATTTATTTTCATCATAAAAACGGATTAATCTAAATTTGCTAAATTATTAAATCTTTTTTGTAAAATTCTATGTTTACTTTTAATAAGAATTCTTCCATTTTCATCTCTTTCTTCTTTATCATCATCGTCATTAGCTTTCCAAACATCATTACCATATTTACTAATAGCTAGTATTTTTTTAACTTCGTCGACAGTAATATCTGTAAAAATAGTATCAGTTAACATAGAAATAATAAATACATCACCATAAATTTTAGTTTGAGCTATATCGCATACTAATTTATTCTCTTCATCAATTGAATCTTTACAATAATACATTGTAAAATTATGTTTTAAAAATGGTAATTCAATCTTAGCTAAATCTGTTGGATTTTCATCTAAAAGTTCTCTAAGTTTAGAATCTAAATCTTTAAAATTAATTGCTTTCATATTTTGATCAGTATCAATAAATACACCATAATGATTAACTCTAGATTCTAGAATTTTTTTAATATCTTCTTTGGTAAAATCTACTAAACTCATATCTAAAGTATTAATAGGTAAGTGAGTTTTAATTAAGATAGCTGTTCCAAATATTTGTTGATTAGTTATATCAAGAATAGAAGCAATTTGATTATAAGTTTCTGTAGATTTTTTATCTTCTGGAACATCTAAATAACAAATTTCATACAAATATTCTGATGTTTCATAACAAATATTAGTTTGAGCATTACATCCAATGTAATTTTCTGAATTTAAATATTGAGCAAATACTAAACCAATTTTCTCTGTTGTAGTTGTTTCTTTTTCAAAACAATCAACTTTTAAAATCTCTGAAATATAATCTATTCTATTATAATCTAAATGTTCAACCACATTGGGTTTAATAATAACTACTTCAAAGTTACTCATTTTATATAATAAATATTAAAGTTTTACTTTTTAAATATTTATTAATTTTTTTTAAATTTTTTAAACTTAATAGATGAATCATTTAATTTCTTATAAACACTAGAAATATATGTTCTTTTTAAAATAGCAGCAGGATTTTGTGAAACTAATTTATAAGTTTTACCTTTTTCATGAAAAATAAAATTATCCTTTGCAACTTCATAAATATACCCATTTCTATTAAAAACATCCATTGCATTCTTTTCTTTTTCTTCAATATAAGGTTTATTCTCACAATAACCTTTTCTAAATTTTTTACTTTCATCTCCTACAATAGAAGTTAAAGCCATCCACTTTTCTGAATAAGCAATAACTTTACCTCTATTAAATGGATATATCATTGCTCCTTCATTGTATTTATCTTTCATTCCTACATATAATGTTTTTATATCATTAAAATCTTCTATTTTTTCTAAATTTAAATTAATCATTTTTAAAATATTCTTTAAGGATTTAGATACATAATGCATTTTAGAATATTGTCTTTCTAATAACAATCTTTTTTTTATTAAGAAATCCATATCCAAATATTTAAGAGGAAAATTCCCTTCAATTATTTCTTTTCTGTAATTATCTATATTATATTTAATTACTGATTTTGCATTTGTTTTATGATTAACTTTTAAGAAAAACTTATTATTTGTTTTTATTTTAATTTTTTTACTTGCATATTTGTAATGTGTAACTAAACCTACAAAAATAATTTTTTTATTTTTAGTTGTTTTCTTTAATGTTTCATCTACAAAATTATCTAATTTATCTTTCCAGTATTGATTCATTTTTTTCTCAATTTCTCTATATTTAGAATTCTTTTTGGATTTTAAATATTCAAATCTTTTATGCATTTTATTTATTTCAGGATCATTAATAATTTTATCAGACATTTTGTCTAAATCAACAACTTTTACAATATCCTTTTTTTTATCCATTAAATTATAAAAATCGTTTTTAATTTCTTCATTCATACCGGAAACATGACATAAAATTCTATTATCATGAATTATTACTTTTTTAGACATGATTAAATATTATTAAGAAATAATTTTTAGACATGTAGTATTAATTTATTTTTAATAAATTTATAAATGTTTCTCTGGATTCAGACCATTCTATTATACCATCTAGTTGATCTTTAAATGAATAATAATTGTCATGAAGGGTACAATATTCTAAAGCTACTTTTTGATAGTTTAGGAAAACATTTTTATCATTAGAATCTAGATTATCTTGATCTATTTTTTTAACTATATCTTTTTCTCTAAATTTGATCTCTTGTAATGCATTCGGTTCTAAAATATTGATACTACTAGTTGGATCTGCATACATTTTTATATTAGTTGAATTAATCATTTTACTAATTACTACCATAGCACCACCTCTTAATTGTGAATGAGGCATGACATATATATAAACAGATTGTTGATAATTTGTTAATTCTCTAACAATATTTGAACCATGTGTTAATATCTGACTTAACATATCACCTGTACCTCCAGAAAAACCTCTTAAATTAACTAAGAATAGCAATGGTAATTTTTCTATATTAGATTCTTTAATAGCTTGAGCTACCTTTTGCGAAGATTCAGGTGTTAAAATATTACCAGCAGAATGTTTAATAATAGATTTACTAGTAATATCTCCAGGATCTACTGGAATGGTAATACTACTTGTTTGATTATTACAAACTAAATAAGTTAAAGGTTTGCCACCTATTCTAGCTTTTCCAGTTAGAATAGATTGTCCCCATGAACTAAATAATTCAAAAATTGAATTTGTGTCAAATAATGATTCCATCATTTGTTTAACATCATAATTAGAATTATCTGGAAAATATTCCATATTTTTAGGTACATAATATTTTTCTGCTTTCATATATGATAACCATTTTTCTATACTTTGAATAGCTTCTGTATCTGTATCTACTAATAAATGTGAAGTACTATTAATTTTCATTACATCTACACCACCTATTTCATTATTGTCTTTATATAATTTTTTGTTAAGAACTTTATTTAATGCTTGTGCTCCTGTCAAAATTATTGGAGAACCTCTTTTTTGAATAGTTCTAACACCTATTTTAGTTAAATAGGCACCAATACCTACAGATCTACCTGTGACATATGTTAAAGTAAAAATTTCATTAAAAGATTTAGCAGTTTCACTAGCAATTAATGCTGAACCATTCAGATTCTTAACTCCATTACTTTTAATACCTTTAATTTTATAATAAGATTTATTATCTATTATAATCCTGTTACATTTTACTTGATCTTTATTCTTCTTATAATCTGCTTTTTCCAAGTATAAAAAATCATATCCTTGATTAATATCATTATTTTTCCATTTAATTTTAAATAAATCTTTTACGGTATTATTAATTTCTAATCTTGCTCCAGAATTAGCTGATATATAAATTCTAGGTAATTTATTTATTCTAGCATATTTAGAAGCATTATAAAATAGTAAATCATCTTGCCAACTGAAACTACCAGCATTAACTGTAATATCATTAGCGATTAAAACAAATCTAACTTCATTTTTTAAAATAATATCAAATGCAACCATTGCTAAATCATTAGTTCCTTTTGGTCTTTCAATAAATTCTAAATCATCATCATCTTTTAAAACTAATTCTTTTTTGATTAGATAATCAAATTCTTCTACTAAATCATAAATAAAAGTAGTATTACATTTTTTAGCATAATCTCTTCTTTTATCTAAAAAGTCTATTTTATTATCTTTTTTTTCACTATTATTTATTTTATTAATAACTTTATCTAAATTTTCAACTTTATCTAAAAATTCTAAATTGAAATTAGATTTTATAAATTGTTTTACATTATCATCAGAATCAATTTTAAATAATAATCTATTTTTTTCTACAATTTCATTTTCTTCTACTTGATAATTAATTTTACCAGATACTAAAGTGTTAACTTGTACAATCATTTTCATAATTTCAAGAGTCAATACTGGAGTATCTTTTTCAACATAATCATATGATTTGTATAATAAACTGTTAACCTTACCTGAAAATGTTGATTTTAGTTCATTGGGATTTGAAGGGTTAGAAATAATGTTATTTTTACAACACATGTTAAATTTAGTTTCTTGTTCATCAATATTATGATAATCTATGGTATAAATTTTAGATTTAATAAATAAATAAATTTTGTTATTTAAAAATTTATATTGTAATTTATATCTGTTTTCCTCTTGTTGTAAAATTATATATTGATTATCAAAGGAAATTATCAAATTATATAAAATATTATCTTTAACTGATTCGATATCATAATTAAAATTCATGTATCTATGATAATCTAAATGTCCATTTTTCAAAAGCTCATCTTTAAAAACTAAATCATCTTGATATCTTTTATGAGCTCTTAAAATCATAGATCCTAATAATTCAATTGAATTTGGATCTTGTATATGATCAATACTTTCTAACCAATTTACATTGTGTTGTTCTTTTTGAAAAATTGAATTTGTCATTATAGTTTTAAGAAAATTAGCTGTGTTAGGCATATCAGAATCTATATTGAGATTTTCTAACATCAATTTCATTTTAATTAATGCTTCCTTTCTTGATTTACCCCAAGAAACTAAATGACCAAATTGATTATCTACAGAACTATTAATTTGTGAATTATTATTAACTGAGAAATAACCCCAATTATCTCTACTACAATTAAATTCTATATTTTTAATATATCCAGTACATGGTTTAAATTTACTATAAGGATCTTCGGAGTTTATTCTACATGAAACAGCATGACCATTAATTTTTGGATTTGATAATTCTGGTATTTCAGATAATTTGATGCCAGAAGCAATTTGTATTTGAATGGAAGGTAAGTTTAAATCAAAAATTGTTTCTGTAACAATATGTTCAACTTGTAATCTAGGATTAATTTCCATAAAAGAAACAGTATAATTATCTAAATCATCTTTTTCTAATAAAAATTCAGCAGTACATAAACCTTTAAGACCAACATGTCCTACTATTTTAATTGCACTTTCTTCCATAATTTTTATAATATTTTCAGGTACAAAAGATGCTGGTGCTTCTTCAACTAATTTTTGTCTTCTTCTTTGTAAACTACAATCTCTACTTCCTAAGGCCATCACTTGCACACCATCTGATACTATTTGAATTTCAATATGTTTACAACTTTGTGCTAATTTCATTACAAAAATACCACCAGATGATTCATTTTTAATTTGTTTAATAATTTCTTCTAAATCTTCTATTTTATATAATGGTCTGATACCTTTACCACCACCTCCATTACTGGATTTTAAAATAACTGGTAAACCAATTTCTTTAGAATAATGTTCAATTTCTTTTAAATCAAAACATTCTTTTTTACTCCAAGCTAATTGAGGTACATTTAGTTGATCTGCCATGGTCATACATTCAATCTTATCACCTAGCAATTTTAAAGAATAAGCTGACGGACCTATAAAAATAATATTATTTTCCTCTAATTTTTTACTAAAATCTGATTCTTCTGATAAATAACCCCAACCTGGCCAAACAGATTCTATATTATTATTTTTACATATTTCTATAATACCATCTATATCCATAAAGATATTTAAATTAGAAATAAATATATGATAATCTAAACAATCTATGTATTTATAATTACTAACCATATCTAATTCTGTTACAATACCCCATAATTTAATTTCAATATTTTTTTTAAGAGACCATTCTCTAACTGAAGTTATAAATTTTATAGCTGGTAATCCTCTATTAGCTATTAAAATATTTTTTATTATTATGTTACTCATTAGACCTAATAAATAATAAAATAATATTATATATTTTAAAACTAAAAGGTAGAAAATTTATATAAAGAATTTTTAGAAAAATATTGAAATTTAGAGATTTAATTTATGGTTTTTAGATAAATATAATTAAAATAAAGTATGAGCTTAACAAATAATATAATTGATTTAATCAAAACTAATCAGACTAGATTAGAATGGGATGAATATTTTATTTCTATAGCTTTTTTAATTTCTTCCAGATCTCCAAGTAATAGATTAAAGGTTGGATCAGTTATTGTTAAAGATAATAGATTAATAAGTGCTGGATATAATGGCTATCCTGCCGGAGCTCCTCACGTTTCAATTGTTAGAAATAATCATGAACAAAATGCAATTCATGCCGAACAAAATGCTGTATCAGATGCTGCTAAAAGAGGAGTATCAATAGATAATACTACAATTTATGTAACTCATTTTCCTTGCATAAATTGTGCTAAAACAATTATTTCATCTGGAATAAATAATGTTAAATACAAAGAAGAATACAAACATGATGATTTAGTAGATCAATTATTTAAAATTTCGGGTGTAAATGTAGAATGTTTGTAAAATAATATATTTTAATTAACTAATGAGAGAATTAATTAATATACCAAATATTATTTCTGCTTCTAGATTATTATTCAGTTATATAATTTTTATATTATTGAAAAATTTTAAAAATAACCAATATTTAATATTTATTAATTATTTATTATGTTGTTACACTGATTATTTGGATGGTTATTTTGCTAGAAAACTTAATATGCAAACTACTTTTGGTAAATTTTTTGATGGATTTATTGATTATTTAGTTACTTCTATTTTATTTATTTTATTTTATTCTAGAAATTTAATAAGTGTCAATAATTTTATGTTTCTAATATTGATTATTATTAGAGACACAATTAGAAATTATAAAAGAATAAATGATATGATAAGGAATAAAATTGATGATAATAAAATTTCTGCTTCATATCTAGGTAAAATAAGTCGTGTTATTCAAAATATTTATTTATGTATTGTTATATTATTTCCTGATAATTATAATTTAATAAAAAGTATTTTTGTATACTCTTCTACTTTAACATCACTTGTTAGTTTCATTAATTATCTTTAGATTCACCTGTTAATTTGTTTAAAAAATAAAAAGAACAATAATAAAAAATATAATAAACTATTTCTGCAACTTTACTAAACATTTCTTGAAATGTAATTTTTTTTCTAGCTTCAAAAGCTCTATTAGGTATATCAATTATACCCTTTTTTATTTTTCCAAATAATTTTTTAAAATCTAAATTATTTAGATCTTGATTAAATTCATTCTTATCTTCAAAAAAATAATTCATTAAAGTATGACTTAATTCCTGATATTCTTCTGGAATAATTTCAAATACATCTGTAAATACTTCTGATGGTTTTTTAAATAAACCAAAAATATCTCTTATATCATCAGCTGTTAATTCTACTTTAGATCCTAAAATATCATATTTACATCTATTTTCAGAATCACTTAAAATTTGATAAGCTTCTGAAATATCTTTAAATTTATCTTCACAAAATTGTTTATTATCTCTATTTTTGTCTGGATGATATTTTAATGCCAGCTTTCTATAAGATTTTTTAATTTCTTCATGGGTAGCATTTTTTTCTAATTCTAATATTTTATAATAATCTTTTACCATTAATTATCTATTAGATAAAAAAATATTCTTTTAACTGATAAAAATTGATTATTATAATAGATAAGTTTTAAAATTAAAAACATTTTTAATAAAAACATAATGGTTAAACAAAAATTAAATGTTTCAGACATTACTGTCTTAATAAATGAATTTAATAGAGATTTATTTAATGCAAGATTAACTAATGTATATGATATTAACAATAAATGTTTTCTTCTTAAACTAACTAAAGAAGATAAAAGTAAAGAATTTGTAGTAATTGATAGTAATCCTCAAGCACCAAGATTTCATATTACTAAAAAGGAATCATTGTGTAATTCAACTAGAAGAACATTACCGTCTAGTTTTTGTGCCAAACTTAGGAAACATTTAACAAATAAAAAACTTACTAAAATTACTCAGTTAGGTATGGATAGAGTTATTGATCTACAATTTGGTAGTGAAGCTATCTATCATATTATTGTTGAATTATATGACAGTGGTAATTTGGTTTTAACAGATCCAGATTACAATATTTTAACTTTAGTTAGAAGATATAATCTAAATAAAGACCAAGATGATGAATTAAATATTAAGGTAGGGGTAAAATATCCTATTGAAAATGCAAATTCAGAAATAGTTTTTAATTCAGAACTTAATAATAAATTATATAAATTATTAAATGATACAATTGAAGAAGGAAAGAAAAATTCATTAAGAAATATTTTAATTTCAGCATCTTCACCTATAGTACATTTTGGAAAAGATATGATTGTTCATTCGCTATTAAAAACAGGATGGAATTTAAATAAAAAATATTCTATTGATCAATTGAAAGAATTTAAAATAGATGAATTTATTGTAGAATTAGAATCTATTCATAAACAAATAGATAATGCTAAAGGTTATATTATAAAAGATAAAGAAAAAGGTACACATATAGATTTTTCCCCTTTAAAATATATTCAATTTGAAAGTTCTGAAATTGTCGAATATTCAGATTTAAGTTCTGCTATTGATAACTATTTTGATCTTAATATGGAAAATGGTAAAGGAGATAATAAAGAACAAAAGCAAGATAAAAAAGCTAAAGATGAAAATAAATTAGAAAGAATTGAAAATAGTATAAAAGAAAAGATTAATCAATTAGATTATAAAAGAGAGGAGTCTTTAAAAATTGCTGATTATTTATCTAATAATTTTTATGAATTCCAATTTTTAGAAAATTTTAATCCTAATATAGAAACTGATAATCCTGATATTAAAAATATAAATAGAAAGGATAAATTAATAGAATATTATGTGGAATCTATGGATATCACTATAAATCTAGATTATACCACAAATATTTGGAATAATATTAAGAATTTTCATACTAATAAAAAAGATTTGAAAAATAAGATTAATAAAACAGAAATAGGTGGTCAAAAAGCATTAAATATATTAAAGACAGAAGAAAATAAAACCAAAAAAAAAGATATGAAATTAGAACCACCCATTGAATTATCTGAAGTTAAAGAATTTTGGTTTCAAAAATTCAAATGGTTTATATCTAGTGAAGGTTATTTAGTTTTATTGGGTAAAGATATGCATCAAAATGAAACATTGGTAAAAAAACATTTGGAGAAAAATGATATTTACTTGCATTCAGATGTTCATGGTTCGGGATCATGTATTATTAAAAATATTATTTCAGAAACTAATAAAGAACCATCTATAAAAACAGTATTAGAGGCAGGATCTTACATTATTTGTAATACCAAAGCTTGGAAATCAAATTCACCTGATAAGGCTTTTTGGGTTTATCCAGATCAGGTTTCAAAAACACCTCAATCTGGAGAATATGTTTCTACTGGTAGTTTTATTATTAGAGGGAAAAAGAATTATTTAACAACAACTTTACAATTAGGATATGGAATTCTATTTAAAAATCAAGGTGAAATGGAATTAAAAAATATAGGAATAGAAAATAAAAATGATTCAGTTGAATGGGCAATTCCAATGATTGGTCCTTATGCTAGTTTTAAAGATTTTAAATTTAAAGTTAAACTTTTACCAGGTAATGGAAAAAAAGGTAAAACTTTTAAAAAGATCATTGAAATTTTTAACAAGAAAAAAGAAATAAATAATTTAGAAAGATTTTTGATTAGAAAGATCGATACAGGTTTAGGATCAGATATTTTAATAAGTGGAGTAAACGTTATTAATTAAAAGATTTATTTATTAAAAATATTTTAATTAATTAATTAATTGTAATCTCTTTTAGATCCTGTGTAGGTTTTTCTAAATGAAGATGCACTAGCTTTTGGAGAATCTCTTAATTTGAATCCAGTATCAGATTCATCATCTGTTGTATCATCATAATTATCATCAGAGTCTCTTAATATATCATTCGATCCGGCAGTTCTAGCAGATGCAGGTTCTTGATATGGTTGCTTTTGTTGTTGTTGTTGTTGTTGTTGTTCAGCTCTATGATGATTATCACCACCAAAACTTGAAAATGGATTAGGTTGAGAATGATGATATTGTTGTTCATGGTGTTGTTCTTTATGTTGTTGTTGATGATTTTTAAAAATATTTACAAATACATCAGGAGGTGCATTGATAGCTTTGGAATCTGTAGTAGTATTATATGAACTTGCCATTTCACCAAAGAATGATAAACTTAAATTGGTATCATTTTCTAATTGTTTTAAAAAGTTAATTAATTTCTTTCTTCTTAAAATAATAACATCTTTATCAGATTTATCTGTTAATTCAGACTTAAAAGTAGCTAATGATGAGAATGATAAGTATAAAATTTCATAATATTTATTTTTAGTTCCGGTTGAATCATAAACATTATCAAGAGCATTTTTAAATTCACCTCTTGAAATATTACCATCACCATCTGTATCAAAAGTTACAGATGTTAAAACTCCATCAGTTATATATTGTAATAAGTTAGTACTAGCAGATAAATATTCTTCAGATAATTCACATTTAGATGATAATGCTCTAATTTCAGATAAATTTACTAGATCTGCTGTAAAGTCATTACTAGCTTTACCAGATTTTAATAATTTTTCAACTAAATCTTCAATTTTATCTTTTAATGTATTAGAAGATTTCTTTACAACATAAAGTGCACCTAATAATGTATCAGTTTTTATAGTAGTAGCAATTTCTGTAACATAATCAAATTCAGTACCATAATTTACACCTAAAGCATAATGATTATTAGCACCGGTAGCTTTTAATTGATCAGTAGTAAAACTGTATGCTCTTTTGACAACTGTTTTTAAAGTGTCTAAAAATTTTGTTAAATTAAATGATGTTACTGCATCAACTTGTGTTTTTAAAGCTGTTAACAAAGCATCAGATGAAACATCAGTACCATCTTCAACAGTTTTCATATTATCAAAAGTTTTAGATTCTGTAATACAATTTTCAATTGAAGTTATTATATCTTGATTAATATGAGCCATTGAATTCTCAAATTCTTGATAAGCATTATTCATATATTTTCTAAATCCATTAACCATTATTCTTTGATGTTGTGAAATAGTATTAATTAATAAAGTTTTTGATGCAGCTTGTTCTAAAAATATTTTACTATTATCCATAGAACCATCAGCTTCAGTTGCAAATCCAATTCTTTCTAAAATTTTCTTATAATTTTTATTATCTTTAACAAATAAGTCAGCACTGTTAAATTTAATATCTTCGCATTGAGGAGTAGAACAAGTAATACTGTTTAATCTTAAAGCAGATAATTCACAAATGATTAATTTAACCATATCCCAAATTTTATTAAGATGATCATTAAAGTATGTAGATTCATCTTCCAAAACAAAATCATCACAATTACATCTGAATTCTAAAGTTTGTTTGTATTTTAATTCAATTATTTTTAACATTTCAATATATTTAAGTACAAGATTTACATTAGAAAAATATTTTTGTATTCTTAAAGGTCTATTTCTACCTAATAATTTTGTTGGATTTAAATTATCTGTAAAGGAGTCGATTGTATTGTTAACAGAATCAATTAATTTTGGTAAAGAATCAGGATTTGTTAAGAAGTATAAAATCATTTGTTGTAATTGTGTAGGTTCTTCTTTTTTCTTGTCTTCTTCATGTTCATATTCATGTTCTTTTTCTTCTTTAAAATAATTTTTATCATAATCGGAATCATATGATTTTTTATTTTTTTTAGAATTTAATCTTTTAATTTTTTCTCTTAGTGATTCTACATTAATATCTTCTGATTCACTAGATTCTTCTTTGTATTTTTTTTTGTTTGATGATTTTTTTTGAGAACTAGATTTTAAAAAAGCAGAAGAATCATAATTTTTTCTAGTTGTAGGTTTGGGACTATCTGTCTCATTCATATTTTTTAAAATACCACATAATTTTTTCAAAGCAGAAATTTTATTTTCTGTTTCTGTATCATTTAAATTATTCATTTCGTCATCACTATCAGCACAAGGAATTAATGAAGTAAATTTTTTGGTATCAACATCTCCATAAAAATTATTATTTTTAAAGTCAAATAATCTACATCCATATAAATGTTTTGTTTCTTTTAAATTTTCAATATTGGATAAATTCAAATTCATTTTATCTTTATCATAGTTATATATTTTTTTTTTGTATACTAGAAAATAATCCCCGCAGTTTGAACAAACTTCCATAGAATTTATTTTCAAAGTTTTTACAAATACACGTAATAATTCGTCTATATCATCGTCTTCGTCTTTTTCTCCTTCTATAAGATCAGATTCTTTAATATTTTGTAAATTTCCTAGAGTATCAATATATTTATCTAAATATTTAAAACACATTTTAATAATTTTATTTATATTTCTTGTCATTTGAGAATATCCATTAAAATTCTCAGATAAAATAGAAATACATTGATCAATATTTTTAAAATCATAATCCTTAAAAACTAATGGTAGAATTAATTTAAATGTACCTTCATCATTAATTATATGAATAAATGCAAAGGTACGTTCTTTATTAATGAAATATTTGTCAATTATGTTTTTATTGTTTGTCATAAATTTTTATATATAAAATTATAAAATCTTTTTATTTATTTTTTGGTAGATGGTTTTATTAAAAAAATTATTCAGGAATTAAAAAATATATATTTTAATATTATATAATGCCCTTATACAGAGCAAAAGATATTGATGCAATTAGAGATACAATACCTAAAATTAAAGATGAAATACAACAAATTAAATTAGAAAAATTTGATCCTACATTAAAAGAAATTAATTATGTAAATAAATTAGTTCATCAGTTTATAAAAAATAAAAAAAGAATAGTTTATGGTGGATTTGCTCAAAATTTATTGATAAAAATTAAAAATGAGGATGACCAATTTTATTCAAAATTAGATACTCCTGACATAGAATTTTATTCTCCATCACCAGTGGAAGATATTATGGAATTATGTGATTATTTACATAAAAATGGCATAAAAAGAATAAATGGTCAAGAAGGTATTCATATTGAAACCTATAAATTATTTGTAAATTTTACTGAATATTGTGATATTGGTTATATGCCAGAAAATGTCTACAATAAGGTACCAATCTTAAATGTAAATGGTTTTAGAATTGCAGATCCTTTATTTATGACAATAGATGTATTCAGAGTATTTTCAGATCCTTTAACAAGTTATTGGAGAGTAGAAAAAAGTTTTATTAGAAATGATTTAGTCTTAAAATATTATCCTTTACCAGAAAATATAAAAAATCAAAAAATAGTAACATCAAACAATAATAATTTTAAAATACTAAGATTTTTAAGAAAAAGTGTTTTTAGAAAAATGGATACAATTATAATGATTGGATATTATGCTTATAATTATTATGTCAAAAAATCAGGTTTAAAGAAATTATTAGTGAATGATCCTAATTATGATATTATATCAATTAATTATAATAAAGATGTAATTTATGTATTAAATACATTAAGAAAAGTATATGGTAAATCAATTAATGCCAAAGAATTTTATAAATTTTCACAATTTGCTGGTAAATCAACTAGATTTTATCATAATAATAATTTAATTTTAACAGTATGGGACTATAATGATAGATGTACTGTTTTTATTAATTCTAAAAATAAAAAATTAAGAATAGCATCTTTTTCAACTATGATTATGATGATATTAATGTCAATATTTCATAATACAGTATTTAATAATAATATTGAGAAAAATAATCAAACATTAATGTTGTCTAATTTAATTGAAGCAAGAAATACTTATTTAAAAAACAAAAATATAACTGTAGTTGATGATTCACCTTTTCAAGAATTTGGTTATCAATGTATGGGTAATACAATGGAAGCTCAAAGAAGACAATTTTTAGAAAGAGAAAATAGAAAAAAAAATAATAGAAAGATCATATTTAGATATGAACCAAATGGTAAAAAATCTAAAGTACCTCAATTTAATTTTGATAATTCATCAGGTAATCAAATTTTAAGAAAAAAAGATTTAGTCATTAAAAAATAATAAAAAAATATTATTATTTTATTTTTTTATTAACTAATATATATTATTATGAATTCTTCAAATAGAAAATATATTATAAATTACAATAATTATAATCAATCCGGAGGGTCTATTTCTGAATTTAAACCTATTCATAATACAGTATTCCCACCTAAAATTGATTCATCCATATGGGTAAAAAAGAAGGACGGGGATAAAGTATTTAAAGGTACTATTAGAGAATATATTTGGAATAAAACTGCTGCAGTTATGACTATTCAAAATTTAGATAGTGGTGAAGAATATAATGAAATTTCTTTAAAAGATTTTTCAAGATTTAATAATGGTAAAAATCATATGTTAATATTACCTACTCATTTATGGAATTATTTAGAAAAAGAATACAAATTAGAATTAAAATCACCTGAAAAAGATGAAAAAGTTATTTCTCCTAAAAAAAATAAAAAAAATAATACAAATAAACAAGTTACTAAAAAGTTCAATAAATTTGCTAATAATGTAGGTTTTATTAATAAAGAACCCGATTCTGAAAATCAAGAATTAACTCAATTAGAATTAATGCAAAATATTGAAAACAGTAAATATTTTAATGAAGAAAAAATAGATGCATATTTAGTAGATAAAGATAGTGATTTCAAATCTTTATCATCCGATTATGTTGAAATTTTAAAAAGAAAATTAGCAAATTTTGAACCAATAGATTTTAATGAAGTCATTGTAAATGAATCAGTAGCTGTAAATAATTTAATTACTAAAACAGATGATATATCTAATGAAGGTAAAAAAATAGCTAGATGGATTGAAAGAGCATTAAAAACAGATGCATTCCCAGATCTTAATATAACTTTATTTAATGGTTATGTTTATTTATCTAGAAAGGGTTTAGCTACAACTGATTCTATAACTAAAAATTTAGTTCCTGAATTACATTTTTTTAATTGGCAAGAAGGTAAACAAATTGATTATCAAACTTTGAAATATGTTGTTTTTCAAAATGAATATCAAAAAGGTTTAATTACTAATCAAAATCAAAAATTAGAAGCAGAAAAAATATTGTCTCAAGAAAATATTATTGCATTACAACCTAAACCTAAATATCAATTGTGGTGTTTAAAGAGATTATTAATGATGTGGTATGGTGATTCTGAAATTGAAAGAGAAATTAGAAAAATTAAAGTATTGATAAATCAATTTAGAGCAGATGGATCACAAGATTATAATAAAAAATACGGTACTTTACCATCAATTGTTATTTATCCTAGATATGGATATAACAGTTTAAGAAAGGTTTTAAGTAAGATTCAATATTACTTTTCTATGTATTTAGATGATGATAAAGATACTATTGAAGAAATTAATTGGGGCAATTCAGAACCAACATATTTCTTAAAGAAAAATAATTTGATATTCCATACAAATGGATCAATAGATTTGAAATTATATTTGAAAGAATCAGGAGAAAATTTAAATATTGAAATTGATTCTTTTGCGGAAGATATGAGCAGATTCAAAATATATGAAAGATTACAATAAATTAATAAAATTAAATATTTAATTTTATTATTTATTCTTCAATAAAGGGCAAATTTATACTTGCATTCAAAACATAGGTATCTTTATTTAATTTAATTGGTAAATTTTTATCATCTAATTCTACTTTACCAACAGGGTAATGTAATTCTAAATCATAAACTGTACCTGATTCTTCGTAAAACCAGAAGAATTGTTCTTTAGAATATTTATCTTCTTCTAATTTTACGACAGCTTTAATTTTTCTAACTTTAATTTTTTTCCATTCTGAATTACCTGCATTAGCACCATTATCTATTTTTTTATCATAATATTCATCTCTTTTGTAAGCTGGACCTGGGTATTTATCAAAGACAGAATCTTCATTAAATTGGAAACATTTATATTCAGTACCTAACATATTATGATTCTTGAATAAACCACAATCTACAGCTACCTCTCTGACAGCTTCTAAAAAGGATTGAATTAAGTTATTCTTTTTTCTGGATATATCCTCCATTTTTTCATCAGTAGTTCCTTTTTCATTTTTCCTTATCATTTTGTATCTGTAAACATCTACTTTTCTTTCTTCCATTGGTAAATCTCTATGAGAACATTGACGAATAGCTCTACCAATAATTTGATCAATTCTGACTTCATTCCAGAAGGGTTCCATAATATGTACTTGTCTAACATTCTTCAAGTTAATACCTTCTGCACCAGCAGGACTAATCATAATAATTTTAATAATTGATCCAAATACATTCTCACTCATATTGAAAATATTTTTATTTTGAGTTCTCATTTTTCTGTCTTTAATACCACCATGATATTCTACATATCTATAATAATCGTTAGTATATTTTTTATCTAATTTATTAAGATTTACCTCTTTATCCTCATTAAAATTTAAAAAGCCCATATAGCTTAAATATATTTTAAAAATTTCTAATCCTTCCATTGATACATAGTTTGAATAAACTAATACAGGTCCTTTTGATTTTATAGATCTAAAACCAATATGTATCATTTTTGGAGAACAAGTATATAAAGCATCGTATAATTTACTTTTCTTCTTTTCATTATCATGAAAATCTTCTAATTTACCTTTATATTTTTTGATATAAGTTTCAATATCATTTAAAATAGTATGTTTATTACTTTTATCTTTAGCATGAATGTCATCACAATATTTGGTAAATAATTTTAAAAAATTTTGAGTAGCTTTAATATAATCGTTTAAAGCTTCTTTATTTTTACTAACCAAATCTTCTATTTTATTACTTTTACCTTCATTAAGTTTTTCAAATTCTTTTTCTGACATCATAAAGTTACCTGGTCTAGGTCTTGTTTCTCCATTTACTTTATCAGTTATATTGGGAAAGACAAAATTAGATGCTTGTCTAGTATAAGCAGAATAAGTGCTTTGATCATTTCCTACTTTTCCTCTTGAAAATTTTCTTCTCATTTTTTCTTTTTGTTCTTCTATTTCTTCAAAATGATCATAAACTTCTTGATAATATTTAGGCATTAATAAGTTTTTATATTGAGTAGTTTTTTGAGCATACAAATCTGGAGTAGCACCAATATAATAAGAAACCAAACCCATAATTCTTCTTTGAAACATATTTTTGTATTCCTCATTTAGGGAAAAGAAATTAGAACTAGAAATATACATTTGATTAAATAAACTTTCACTTTCTGGGAATGACCCAGGTCTTAACAAATTAAAAGTTAATGCTAATTCATAAGGTGTGTTAACAGCAGGAGTAGCACTTAACAAAACAACTCTAGTACTATCATTTTCTTTTTTCTCTTGTTGAATATAATCATAAATAACTTGTGCTCTTTTACCTTTTTTGGAACTAATATTGTTATACACGTTTTTAATAAAGTTATGAGCTTCATCAAAAATATATAATGATTGTTTAGAACTATCAGATTTTTGAATAGTATCAATAAAATCTTTATCAGCAAAAGGTGAATCATAATGAATAAATTTAATATTTTCAAATCTTAAAGCTTTCTCATCTTCTGCTAACCATTTTTTTAAATCTTTCATCCATGGATCATCTCTTAAAGAAGCCTTAATTAAAATAAATACATTCCATTCAGGAGTGTAGTTAAACAATACATTATAAATATTAATAGCAGTAACTGTTTTACCTGAACCTAAACCATGATAAATTAAAATATCTTTGAAAGGACTCTTATAACTAAGATAGTTGGCTAAAAAATCTTGATAAGTTCTTAATTCTTCTTTAGTTTTAATTGCACAAGGATCAGTACCTTTTTCTCTAATAATTTCAGGTAATTTGTATTTTTTAAAATTCATTAATATCCAAGTTGGAAATAATCTACCATTCACTTTTAAATCTATATATCCTGATTTTGACATAGTAATTATTATCTAATTATAAATATAAGTAGAAAATAAAATTATATTTTTTTTTATAATAATTTATTACATATTTTCAACTAGCTTTCTAATTCTTTTATTATATTCTTTTTTATTTGTTCTATATAAGTTAGATGCTTCTGTGTTAGCAGGAGAATCTATATTTGGGTCAGTTAAAAGTGATTGTAAAGATATTAATACCGATCTAATATCATAAACAGGAGACCATTTATCTTGTAAGATATCTAAACAAATTTCTCCACTTTTATAAATATTTGGATGAAACATTTGAGTTAAAAATTTAATATTAGGAGGTTTATGAGGATATTCATCTGGTATAAATATTCTTAACTGGAATATACCACCTTCCCATGGTGAATCTTCTGGTCCTAAAATAATTGCATCCCAATTCATTAAATCATCATCCATAGAAATAGAAATACCTATTGGAGGGTCTTTCTTTAAATTGCTTATTTCATTACAAATTCTTAGATTACTCATTCTATTTATATATTTATCATATCTTCTTAAATGTATATTAAGCGTTTTTGATTAAAATAATAAATTATATTTATTGTTTTAATTAAATTATATAGCATTTAATTGTTTTAAGTTACCTAACATTTCTTGTTGAGAAATTACTGGTACCATTTGATTTACCATTAAAGGATCCATTCTTTCATTGTTTGGAGGTAAAGCAGTAGCTGATGTTGATTGGTTCATTTGGAAAATATTAGGATTAGGGTTGTTAATGATATTATTAACAACATCAGTATTATTAATAGGTTGTAAAGCATTACCAGTTAATGAAATATTAGGATGTTCTTGATTTGTCATAGGGTTAACATTAGCAGCTAGAGTTTCAGACATATTAACATTATGGAAATAAGGATTTTGTAATTGCATACCTTGCATTTGAGGAGACATCATTCCTTGAGGAGACATCATATCATGCATAGATTGAACACCTTGCATTTGATAAGGAGACATCATACCAGGCATAGTAGGTTGTTGTTCACCTTTTTCTTCAGATGAACTTTCTAATAATTCTCTCATTCCAATGGAATCAGAACTATCACCTTCTTTATATTTTCTTAAATTTCTTTTACCATTGTAAGAATTATTACCACCTGTTTGTGTTTGATTTAATTTCATTTCACAAGTTTTGGCAAGACTATAATCTATATTATATTTTCTGGAAACATAATCTGCTCCATGTTTATCAATTCTTTCAATATCTTTCAAAGTTAAATCTTTGGAATTATATTTTACCATTTTTTTATAATATAATATTCGAAAATATTTTAAAAAAACTAAATTAAATATTTTTACTTTGAAGTTTTCTTTTTATACTTCAATAATGCTTTTTTCAACTTATTATTTTCTGTTTCTAATTGTTCTATTTTTTCTTCATATTCTTGTTTTAATTCTTTTATAGTCATTTTTTTAAAGAAAATAGAGTTTAGTGTTTGAACGGACCAAGAAATAGTTCCATTAGACAAAATAACATATTTATCTGATTGATCTCTATTAGTTAAAAAGCCACCCAATCTAAATTCTTTTTTACCTGTTTTATCATTTAAAGTAAAATATCTAATATGCGAGTTTAAAGGTACTTTATTTATATCTTCAATTTTAACATATTCTTCTAATTTTTCTTCAATTTCATCTGGAGTAAGTTTATCTTGATAAGTTTTCTTAGGTCTTTGATAACTTGTATCTCTAGATAATCTTTTAGTAATTTTTTGATTTTGCATTTATTATATTAAATATATTATTTCTTTAAGATAAATTCGAAAAAAAACTATCAAGTTTGATTACTGATTCATTTTTTATTTTAATATTATTGATATATTTTAATATTTGATTAGTAAATCCATTCATTTTTTTTTTATATTTAATATCTATACCTTCTAAATTATCAATATCACTCAAACTCAATAATAATTTATTTAATCCTGAATTATTTGCAGAAAATTGAATAAAATCATAATTTTTTATTTCATAATCAATTTGATAATCAAAATAAAGTAAATTTATTTTAGATAAAGATTCATTTTTTGCTATTAAATAACCTAAATAAGCAGGATTGTGAAACCCCCCTAATGCTCCATCAATATATTGATAATTGTAAAATTTATTAATTTGAAAAAATCCTGGTGCAGCTGATGATGTGTTTATACAATCCAATAATCTGATTTTATTTATTTCTATATTTTGATTAAAATAAATTAAATTTATTGATGTACTTGTAGTAAAAATAACTGGAATTAATAAATCCAAATTAAATGTAACAAAATAAAATTTTTTGTTTTTATAAATTTTTGATACCAAATCTAATGTTAAATTATCGTAATTAATTTCATTAATTTCTGAAATATCCTTATAATATCCATCTTTAAATTTTTTGTTTAATGGAGAGTTTTCGATTAAACTTATCATTTTTTTTTTGTAAATTTTATTTTCATAAATAGATTTACCCTGAATTAATTTAAAAATATTTTTTAATGAAATTATATCATCTTCAAATAAAGAAATTAAATCATAAAAAGATCTATAAGTATCATTTATTGAATATCCTAATATAAATAGAAAAATTATAATACTTCCAGCGGATGTTCCTATAAAATAATCAAATTTATCAAAAAAAATATTATTTTCTATTCTATTTAATTTTATATAATCTTTCATCAGTTTTAAAAATAATATATCTATAGAACCACCACTTGAGATAGATAAAATATTTTTTTTTTCTATATTTGTTCCCATCTATTATTATTATGAAAAAAATTATATATGGTATGTTATTTATCATCCTGTTAAAAACTAAAAATTTATTAAATATAAAATAATTATATTTAATAATTTATTATCAGTACCATTTAATTAATTGGTATTACTTTTGTGGTAGTATCTTCTGTTATATCGTTTTTTTAGATTTAACCAGTTTTTTTGTAAAGATGTATTATTTTTGTGCAGAAAATATCATGTTTATACTTGGATAATTTTAAATTAATAGTTATATTTTGACTTTTTATAAAAAATTAATCCTTAATTCCGGCATAGGATATAAATAATTCTCTTAATTTATCATTATAAGTCGTATGTTTTCTATAAAAAACGTAATTTTTTGAAAACTTTATTTGCCAAAATTTTTTAGATATATTCATTAATAGTAATTTAGCATCCCTAGTTTCAATATCATCGATTTTTATTAATACACCACCCCATCTTAATTCTCCATCTAAATTTACATATCTAATATAACCTCCTATTTCAACCTGAGATAGCAAATCATTGTAATCAATATGTATATATTCACTCAATTCTTCTGGATATTTTTGTTCAAAATTTTCGATTGTTCTTTGTAGTTTTTTTTCTTCTAATTCTTCATCATAATTATCATTTATAACTTTTAATATATCAGCCTTTCTTTTATCCATTAATACTATTAGTTAGATTCTTTTTTAAATCTAATTTAATTCTACATTTTTCTATAATATCTTCTTCTGGAAATGTAAAACATGGCGTATCCGTAATATTTTGTTCTGTTTTAGGAATGTTGCTATCTTTTAATAAAGTTATAAAATGATTTGAACTAATTTCTATGATTTTATACACTAAATCTCCTAAAGTATCTCCTAATTGATAATTAACATCTTGATAATAAGCTATTGATCCTGTATCTACAACTTCATCTACCCAATGACAAGTTACACCTAAGGGTAAATCTTCTAAAATTTTTCTTAAAAAAACAACTGACCCTCTGTATCCAGGTAATTTATCAGGATGACAATTAAAAGCTCCAAGTTTTGCTTGTCTATAAATATTAGGTTTAATTATTCGAGTATTAGCTAATAGTATTAAATCTAGTTTTTCTTGAGCTAAAAAATTAAAAGTATCTAAATTATTGTGATTGTCTACAACCAAATGTTTAATATTATTTTTTTGTGATAAATTATATAAATTATTATAATTATCTAATTTTATTTTGGAATCAGATAATAATTTATCATAAAAATTTAATTTTTTATTGCCACTTTTGGAATCTTCTTCAATGATAATTGAAGGAATAAAATTTTTTATTATCAAATTATTTACTATTAATTTAGACCATGGATGATCTTTATAACACAAAATAGCAAAATTATATTTCATTTTAAATTGTAATTAAATGTTATTTATTTAAATTGATTTATATTTTTGAATTTGATATAAAGAAAAATTAATTAATTAATATAAAAAATGTCACAAGTTTTATGGTCATCAGTATCAAATAATGAGTTTTTATGTAGCTATAATTATAATGAATTAAAAAAAAAATTTAATAAAAATTTTACAGAATCAATAGATATTGATTTAGATAATGATTCTAATGAATCTAATCATACTGAAGTCGATGATAATAAATTGATTTTAGAAAAAATTAATAATTATATTGATCAAATAAAAGATAATAAATTATCATTTATATCGAAAAATGTTTTAGAATTATTAAAAGAACAAGAATCTATTTGTACTTATTTGTGTAAATACGTTTTACAGAATAATTATTTAAATTATGATTTCTTTACTAACTCTTTAATTCTTTTAAAAGAATTATCTGCTTATTTAAGAAATAAAATAAATCAAAAAAAATTCACTCATGATTTAAAAAAAATTAAATTAACTAATTCTATTCCTAGAAGTTCTTATAAATTTTGTCATTTTAAAGATTCATGTATGTACAATTATGACAAAGATAAAAATGGTTGTTATGCAGATCATTATGTTCATAATTTAGCTGAAGCAGATATAGAAGCCTTAATTGAATATATTAAAAATAATTTTAAGGATAATAATATTATTAATCATAATAAGGAAATAATTAAATGCATTAATACATTATGTTTTGTAATCAAACATATGGCATCTGAATTAAATAGTTTATGTATTTATTGTGAACCGGATGAATACAATAATTTTCATTTCAATAAAATAGTAAAAAAAAATAAAAATAAAAAAAAGAAAAAGAAAAGTTCTAAGAAAAGTTCTAAGAAAAATTCTAAGAAAAGTTCTAAAAAAAAACAAGAAAAACAAGAAAAACATGTTAGTACTGATAATTAAATATTTTTCAATAAATTTATTTAATTATTAATTTCAATCTCATTATTATGACTACTAGCTACGCTATCTGATGAATCACTATATTCAGAAGCATCGGAAAGATAAGCTACATTATCATCCTCATTAACAGAATCAAATATTTTATTATAATCACTTGATACTTGTATATTTAATTTAAATGGATTATATTTTAAATATTCTTCAAATGATGTAGTATTATTATCATCCATTAATTTAAAAATTTCGAATTTTCTAATAAATAATTCGGGTATTTTAAATTCTTCATTCTCATCTAGATTTTTTTTAACAACACTATAAATTTTTAAATCTGCCTCATAAATATTTTTCTGCTCTTTTAATTTTTCTTTTTTTTGTTTTAATTCCCTTATTTTAGCTTCTAATTCTTTTTTATCTTCAATAACTTTTTGAATATATTCTTCTTTCTCTTTTTCTTTGTCTTTATTTTTTAGAACAATTTCGTCTTGTAATGATTTAATAGATTTTAATTTATTTATTTTTTCCAATAAATAGTCTTTACTTTCTTCTTCTTGTTCTTGTTCTTGATCTTCTTGTTCTTGTTCTTGATCTTCTTGATCTTCTTGTTCTTTTTGATCTTGTTCTTGATTTTGTTCTTGATTTTGTTCTTGATATTGTTTTTGTTCTTGATAT
>Ga0209534_10000099_pt1 | contig 101226 bp, 99 predicted proteins | sample COG_07_FD_184751 | JGI IMG/M metagenome (GOLD analysis project Ga0209534, IMG submission 184751) | Pelagic Microbial community sample from North Sea - COGITO 998_met_07 (SPAdes) (version 2) | ecosystem: Environmental > Aquatic > Marine > Neritic zone/Coastal water | place: Helgoland, sampling...
CGATGCAGAAGCATATATGCATGCAACACGTTTATGGACGATAACTCTTGAAACATCTGTATTAATGGCACAATTCCCTTCTGAAGCAATCGCACGTGGATCATACGATTTTAGAACACTTGGATTAGGATATGCTAACATTGGTGGCTTATTGATGAATATGGGTTTGTCATATGATAGTGATGAAGGCCGATCAATGTGCGCTGCTTTGACAGCTTTGATGACAGGAGTATCATACAAAACTTCTGCAGAAATGGCGAAAGAATTAGGCCCATTCCCTGGATATGCAAAAAACGCACAACATATGTTACGCGTCATGCGAAATCATAAACGTGCAGCATTTGGTAAAAAAGCTGGATATGAAGGACTGGAAATAAAGCCGGTGCCCTTAGATTCAAAAAATTGCCCAGATCGTCACTTAGTCGATTTGGCAAAAACATCATGGGAAGAAGCTGTTCAGCTTGGAGAAGAACATGGTTATAGAAATGCACAAGTATCTGTGATTGCTCCAACAGGAACAATTGGACTGGTAATGGATTGTGATACAACAGGTATTGAGCCAGATTTTGCACTTGTTAAATTTAAGAAATTAGCTGGTGGTGGATATTTTAAAATAATCAACCAATCAGTTCCTGCAGCTTTAGCAAAAATGGGATATGGATCAGCAGAATCAGAAGAAATTATCTCTTATGCAGTTGGCCATGGCACAATGGGTAATGCTCCAGGTATTAACCATACTGCACTGATTGGCCATGGTTTCAGTCAGGTAGAAATTGACAAAGTAGAATCAGCATTGCCATCAGCTTTTGATATAAGATTTGTTTTCAATCAATGGACCTTAGGAGAAGAATTTTGCAAAGGCACTTTAGGAATACCTGAAGAGCTTTTAAATAATCCAACATTTGATCTTCTTTCACACCTTGGTTTTACAAAAAAACAAGTTGAGAATGCCAACAACCACGTGTGTGGTACAATGACACTCGAAGGAGCGCCACATTTAAAAGAAGAGCATTACGGTGTATTCGATTGTGCAAACGTTTGTGGTCGTATTGGTACGCGATACCTATCTGTTGAAAGTCATATAACTATGATGGCTGCAGCTCAATCTTTCATATCAGGAGCGATATCAAAAACAATAAATATGCCAAACGATGCAACAATAGAAGATTGCCAAGCTGCATATGAGTTATCATGGTCTTTAGGAGTGAAAGCAAATGCTCTTTACAGAGATGGCTCTAAGCTTTCTCAGCCACTATCATCGGCTCTAATTGATGATGATGATGATGATCTAGAAGAAACACTCATGGAAGCACCTGCTGGTGAACGTGCACAGATTTTAGCTGAAAAAATAGTAGAGAAAATAATTATTAAAGAGGTAAATAAACAAGCCCGTGAGCGCTTGCCTGAACGCCGAAAAGGCTACACTCAAAAAGCAAATGTGGGTGGGCATAAAGTTTATCTTCGAACTGGTGAATATGAAGATGGTAAAATAGGTGAAATTTTCATTGATATGCATAAAGAAGGCGCTGGTTTCCGAGCAATGATGAATAACTTTGCTATAGCTGTTTCGGTGGGCCTACAGTACGGAGTTCCATTGGAAGAGTTTGTTGATGCATTTACTTTCACAAGGTTTGATCCAGCTGGCATGGTGCAAGGAAATGATAGCATTAAATCAGCAACATCAATTTTAGACTACATATTCCGAGAACTAGCTATTTCTTATTTAGATAGGACTGATTTAGCTCATGTTCAACCTGAAGGCGAAAGTTTTGATACACTTGGTAAGGGAGTTGATGAAGGCGTCTCAAAAAATCAACAAACTAATGAAGAAAACCTTGCAATGATCAAACAAGTATCATCTACGGGTTATCTCCGTAAGCGTTTACCGCAAGAGTTAATGGTTTTACAGGGTGGGCAGGCTAATCTGTTTGAAAATAATACGCCTATTCAAGAGGCAACTGGAACTATCAGTACTGTCTCGGTAAATGTTCAAAAACCAACAAGTCTTCCACAATTAGATGATCGTGCGAAAGCTAAAATGCAGGGATATGAGGGTGACGCTTGTGGTGACTGTGGAAATTACACATTGGTGCGAAATGGAACATGTATGAAATGCAATACATGTGGTGCAACAAGTGGATGTAGTTAAGTTTAATTGCTATCTTTGATCCAAAAATGGGGGGATTTATCCCCCCATTTTATTGCCTATTATTTATTGTATGACTTTGTCTCAAAGTCTGAAACGTTTTGAGTTAAAATAAATATATAATAAACTAATTAAAGAACATAAAAGTAAGCTTGAACCAGCAAAAAACATCCCCAATGTATCTGCGACCCATCCTATCAGCAACGAACCTAAAGACATTGAACCAAGAGTAATCATACCCCATAAACTCATGACACGACCACGAATATTATCATTCAAGTCTGCTTGTATTTCTGCTTGAAAACTCACCCCCAAATAAGTGGCTGCAAAACCCATGCAAGCTGCTGATACTAGTGCCAAAGGCCATAGTTGCGTAATAGTTAGTATCCAAGCTGATATCATGCCAAAAATAGTAACTATTATTATTGAAATGCTAAATGCTGGAACACGTTCTGAAGTTCCCAACGCTTTATAAAGTGCAGCGCAAAGAGATCCAGCACCTACCGTAGCAGCTAAATGGCCTAACCCACTTGCACCATTTGAAAAAGTACCATCAGCAATTACAGGAAGGATTTCTGCTACAGATCTAATTGATATGGTATAAGTGGCTGAGATGGCAAAAATAAGTCGCAAATATTCAGAGGCCCAAACAAATCGAAATCCTTCTTTTATTGCAGCACCTATGCTTTGATATTCTTTTGATATCTTTAAAACTCTAGGATGTAGCGTAGAATATATGATTATATTAGGTAGATATAATATTATTGCAGTTAAAAGTGCGTAAAGTGTTCCAAAATTATCAATTATAATTCCGGCTATAAAAGGGCTAATTACTCTAGCAGTATTAAAATTTAATGCTGCTAGAGCTGATACTGAACTTATTTGATCTTTTTGAACTAATCTTGGCCCAAGTGATAACCTCATAGGATGATGTGCTGCAGTTATAACTCCAATATAAAGAGCCAATAATATTAAGAAAAAAGGAGAAATAATATTTAATAATAAAGAAATAATTGCAATAAGAGCTGCAATAATCATTCCAATATTAGTAGCATAAGCTGCTCTTATTATATTGGATCGATCCATAATTGCACCAAAAAGAGGACCAATTATCATGGTAGGAAGCATTGTAAGAGCAGCTATTAACCCAACAAATGTTGCAGACAGTGAGGTTTCCCAAGCTATCCAAGTGACTACTACACGAAGTATCCATAATCCATTTACTGCTGCTGCTGAACCAATTAAATAACGTCGATAGCTGGGTGATTTTAAAGCTGTTAGGTTCATAAAGTTCCAATTGGGGTGTTCCCCATGATGTTTCTTGAAGCTGGGTTACATTCGATGTAATTGAGAAGCAAGGTGATGGATAGGTAAAATGGCAATATATTTGAAAGATGTAATCTTTGAATTTGAAAATCATCGCGTGATAGATCAAGTTGATCTAAACATTATAGAGCATCGTGTTGGAATTATTGGAGTTAATGGATCTGGGAAATCTACTTTAGCTAGATTGATTGCAGGGCTGATTAGTCCAATTCATGGGACTATAAAAATAAATGATATCGACATATATAAGGACCGTAAGTCAGCATTAAATACTGTTGGTATTATTTTTCAAAACCCTGATCATCAAATAATTTTTCCTACATGTATTGAAGAAATTAGTTTTGGATTAATTCAACAAGGAATTACACGCTATGAAGCTGAAAAAGAAGCACTTAAAATTTTAAAGAGATTTGGCAAGCATCACTGGGCAGAACAGTTAGCGCATAATCTTTCTCAAGGCCAAAGACATTATTTATGTTTAATTGCTGTTTTAGCGATGAAGCCAGATGTGATCGTATTAGATGAACCATATGCAGGTCTTGATTTACCTACTTCATTAAGATTAAAACAAACGTTAGAAAAATTAAATCAACAGTTAGTTATGATCAGTCACGATAAAGAAATTTTAGCGGATTTTGATCGTATTCTATGGATTGATAATGGTAAAATTATAAATGATGGATCATTTGAGAATGTGTTTCCTGATTTTGAAAAAGAAATGCGAAGGCGTGCAAATGTTAGCGATTAGTTTGGCGGGAACATCTTGGGCTCATAATTCTCGTGTAGGTTTTAAGTTGGCAGCTTTAAGTTTAATTTCAATACTTATTTTTTTTATTACCAATTGGATATTATTATTATTTTGTTTAATTGGAATAGTTTTTTTATATTATTCGGTATCGTTTAATGCTTTACGCAAGGGGATGAATTTATTGCGCCCAATAGTATTAGTTATTGGTCTTATCTGGATTTTTCATATCTTACGCGGAGAATATTTATCAGGTATTATTATATGTCTACGCTTGGTTGTTTTAGTTGCACTAGCTAATTTTGTAACACTTACATCAAAGCTTTCTGATATGATGGAATTATTTTTGTGGATTTTGAATCCACTGAAACTAATTGGCATTAAAACTGCCCCAATTGCACTTGCACTTGGAATGGTTATTCGATTTACACCAGTACTAATTGAACGTGCAAAGCAATTATCTCAAAGTTGGCGTGCGCGAGGATTAAGGTATACGAATTGGCGCATTATTATTCCAATTTTTATTACGGTTATTGATGATGCAGATAGGGTCTCTGAGGCCATACGTGCAAGAGGTGGGGTCTAATTTATGGAAAAAAATATAGTTTATATTGCATTATTTTCTGGATTAATAGCAGTTTTAGGGCTTCTTCCAAAACTCACGCTGGTGAGTGGAATTCCAATTACAGCTCAAAGTCTTGGCGTAATGTTATGTGGAATAATTTTGGGAGCAAAAAGAGGGGCCTTAGCGGTTCTATTGTTTCTTTCTTTGGTAGCTTTGGGGTTACCACTTTTAGCAGGTGGCCGCGGTGGACTAGGTGTATTTACAACTCCTTGGGCAGGATTTTTGTTTGGATTCCCTTTTGCCGCATTTGTAACTGGCTATATAATGGAAAGATTAAGAAGTTTACCAATTAGCATTGTGGCAAGTTTTTCAGCAATAATTGGTAGTATTTTTATATTATATGCAATTGCAATTCCATATTACATGATTGGAGCCAAAATGAACTTTTTCCAATCTATACTTACTATGTCACCGTTTATCCCCGGGGATATTCTAAAATGCATTTTGGCAGGATTTATTGTAAATGGCATTCATAAATCAAGGCCAAATGCTATCTTGTCATGGGCTAGAACAAGATAAGATAAGTGAACTACCAAGTCCACCAGCAGCTGCAATTGATGCTAGTCCGAACCCACCTGTATTTTGTAATTCATGATATAATCTAACAGCTAAAATGGCCCCTGATGCACCTATTGGATGCCCGCGAGCTAAAGCTCCTCCACTCCTATTTATTGAGTTTTCATTAAATTTAAATGCTTCTGTCGCTATTAATGCCTGAGCAGCATAGGCTTCCATTATTTCTATTGCGTTAAATGAGTAAGGCACTATTTCTGTTGCATCTAAAATTCTCTTAATAGAATTAAGAGTTGCAAATGCCGGTGCATCTGGAGTTCCTGCACAAGATACTCCAGCTACAATTTTAATCGCATTTGAATATTTTTTAGCAATCTCTTCATTAACTATTAAACAAAAAGCTGCAGCATCTGAATCTACTGCCGTTGTCGCTGATGTAATATTGCCTTTTAAAATTGGTGCGCGTTGGCAGATTTTTTTACTAAGATTTCGGGTAAATGAATCTTTTGTTTGATTGTTTATATCAATTATTTCGTCTGAAATCTTTTTGTTTAATGCTTTCCTGTGACTATTGATTGCCCAATCTTCTTGTTTATCTCTAGAAATTTTTGATGAATATGCGATTTCTGCCATAGATTCTAACATACCTGGATCTCTACCTTCTAAACCAGTAAAATTTGGCTGATCATAAGGTACTGGTCCAGCGCCAGTGTTGTTAATCGCCATTCTAATTGGGCGAAGTGAAGCACTTTCTGCACCACCAGCAATTACAATATTATGTGTGCCTGACATAATCATTTGAGCTGCTAGCCAAATGGCATCAAGTCCACCAGCGCATTGTCTATCAATAGTAAATCCACCAATGCTTTCTGGTAAATTAGAAGCTAAGACTGAAGGTCTTGCAGGGTTACCGCCGCCTCCTACAGCATTTGATAAAATTAGCTCATCAATTGAATTTCTTGAAATATTTGCTTTTTTTAATAACCCATTAATAACTGGTGCAGCTAATTCATGGATCTTAAGTTCACAAAAAGCTCCACCTTTTGGAATAACAGCTGTGCGTTTTGCCGCAATAATATATGCAGTATTTTTCATAAAAAAGCCTTTTGTAAAATTTCTTTCACTTTAAAATAATCAGTTTTACCGGATAAAAGTATTGGCCATTCTTCCAAACAAATTATTCCAGAAATTTGAGGATGAGTTATATGGCACCCACATACTGCTGCGAAAGCCTTTTGGCCACGTTTTTTATCAGGTAAAGTAATTACTGCAGCGTGCTCAATTCCAGGAAGTGATATAAGATCCTCTTCTAATGCATCTAAATGAATAAGTTTATCTGATATGTTGACTGCTCGATCTGATCTACCTTTAAGAAATAGAAAGTTATTATCATCAATCCAACCTATTTCTCCAGTAGAGAATGGTAAGTTAGGATCCATGATTATTTGATTATCTAGGTAATTTGTTGCCAGCATTGGTGTTTTAACTGAAATTGCACCTTCCTTAATATAAATTTCCACACCATCATAAGTTTGGCCAACAGAATTTGGAGGAGTTTTACTATCAGAAATTGTGATGAAACTTGTTTCAGCTGTGCCATAAAAAACCTTTATTTCTGCATTAGGGAAACGGTGTTTACAAAAAGTTTTATCGTCATCACTAAAATGGCCACCACCTATAAAAATAGTTCGTACTTGAGAATAGATTTCATCACTTTTATAGACTAACTTTAATAATGTAGGTGTAGCATATAATATAGTGGGCTTACCTTGAGGGCGCATTCCTAAAAAAATTAATTTGGCACCAATGTGCATTGCTTCTGTTGCCGCATATAGTGCTAATGAGTGTGATAAGTGACCCAAAACAGCAACTTTATCACTTTTTAAGACACCATTTCTTTTGAAGCTATATATCCAACTTTTATGTGTGCGTAAAATTGCCTTTGGCTTTTTGGTTGATCCACCTGAAAAGGTTATAAAATTATTTTGAGGTTTAATTGTAGCCACGTGATTTGATGGAGTAATCTTTTTGTTAAGAATTATGAATCTCTTATCAAGATTTTTAATTATATCGCTTGATGCAATGCATACTTGTTTTCCTACAAGAGAAATCCCAAAGAAAGCTGCTATTTGATGATCAGGATCATTTAGGCAAATTGCAACTATTTGCTGATTGCTTATTTTGGACGCCCAAATTCCATAAGCATTTTGAAGTTTTTTGTTTTTTAGAGATATGAAACGTTCTTGCATATAGTTCTTATATATTTAATATTTTTTTCTCGCAATTGTGAGACTTGGCTTGGTGAACGAATCTAGATAAAGATTAGAAAATTCAAAAAGGCTTTAATATGACTTTTCCAAATACTTTTGCAACTAAAGATCAAATGGCAAATTTAGCAGCTAAGATGTTTCTAGAAATTGAAGCAGTAAAATTTCGCCCTAACGAACCTTATACATTTGCTTCAGGCCTTGCCTCACCTGTATATATTGATTGCCGAAAATTAATTAGTCATCCAAGAATTCGCTCAGCATTAATGGATTTTGCTGTTGCTACCTTATACCAAGAAGTTGGTTTTGAAAAATTTGATAGTGCTGCAGGAGGGGAAACAGCTGGTATTCCTTTTGCAGCATGGATTGCAGACAAAATGTCATTGCCAATGCAATATGTTCGAAAAAAACCAAAAGGCTATGGTCGTGATGCACAAATAGAAGGTGATATTCATCCAAATCAACGTGTATTATTAGTAGAAGATTTAACTACAGATGGTGGGTCTAAGCTTATGTTTGCTGAAGCAATAAGACGTGCAGAAGCAATTTGTGAACATATTTTGGTAGTTTTTTATTATGATATTTTTGAAAATACTCATGAAATGCTTGCTGAAAACGGATTAGAGCTTCACTATCTATTAACTTGGTGGGACATACTTAAAGCTGCACGTGAAGGTGGTAACTTTGATTCTGCATCTTTGGACCAGGTTGAATCTTTTTTGAGAAACCCGTTGGAATGGTCAAAAGCAAATGGTGGAATCTCAGAGTTAGGTGTAAGTAAAAAATAATGACCTAGCTATAAATATTAATTTATCAGGAAAATATCATGACAACATCAAATATAAGTGATGATGCTTTTAAGCAGATAGATAATGATTTGTTATTTCCAATATATAGATCCACACATCCAGTAAAAATTCTAATATTATACGGTTCATTAAGAAAAAAATCATATAGTAGATTGGTTGCTCAAGAGGCTAGAAGAATACTTATAAAGTTAGGTGCAGAAGTTAAACTCTATAATCCAAGTGATTTACCTTTAGTCGATGAGGAGAATTCATCTCATCCTAAAGTTTTAGAGTTACATGAACTCGTAAAGTGGTCTGAAGGGATGGTTTGGTCTTCACCAGAACGCCACGGCTCAATGACTGGTGTAATGAAAACCCAAATAGATTGGGTACCTTTATCTGATGGTGCAGTTAGGCCAACGCAGGGAAAAACTTTAGCTTTAATGCAAGTTAATGGTGGGTCACAAAGTTTTAATACTGTAAATCAATTGCGAATATTGGGACGATGGATGAGAATGCTCACTATTCCGAACCAATCATCAACACCAAAGGCTTGGAAAGAATTTGATGATAATGGACGTATGAAACCATCTGGAAATTATAATCGGATAGTAGATGTAATGGAAGAATTAGTGAAATTTACTCTTATTACTCGTGATATAAAACAAAACTTAGTCGATCGATATTCTGAACGTGTTGAAACAGCCGAAGAGCTTATGGAGCGAGTGAAAAAAGATAAATAATTATATTGCTTTCATTTTTTGACAACCCAGGCCCTCAACCTCAACTTCTACGGTATCACCAGATCTTAGAAACATTGGCTTTGGTTTAATTCCTGCTCCAACACCCTCAGGGGTTCCAGTGATTATTATGTCACCTGTTCTTAAAACCATATATTCTGATAATTTTGATATTATTTCTTTTAAGCTAAAAATCATGTCATCAGTATTAGAATTTTGCATTACCTTACCATTGATAGTCGTTTTAATTGATAAGTTTTGGGGATTATCTATTTCGTCAGCAGTAACTAAATATGGGCCAATCGGTGCAAATGTTGGTGATGATTTCCCTTTAACCCATTGGCCTGATCTATGTTTTTGGTAAGTCCTCTCGGATACATCATTTGCAGTAAAGTATGCTGATACGTAATTTAAAGCTTCATCCTCTGATACTTGGTAACAAGGTTTTCCTATTACTAATCCTAATTCTACTTCCCAATCTGTATGAACTGATCCTTTAGGGATCTTAATATCGTCATATGGCCCGTTAATTGCTGATGTTGATTTATTAAATACTAGAGGTTCTTCTGGTAATTTACTTCCTGTTTCTGCAGCATGTTTTGCATAATTCAATCCAATGCAAAAAAAGTTTGGTGCATCAGCCAGACATGAACCAATTCTATCACCTTCTGGACATATTGGTAATTTTTCAAAATCCAAGGCCTTAACTTTATCTAAATTCTGTAGTGAAATAGAATCTCCGCTTAACTCTTTTATATGTGCTGAAAGGTCTCGAATATTGCCTTGCAAATCAAGAACACATGTTTTTTCTTTTCCAATCGAGCCATATCTCAAAAGTTTCATTTTTTTAATCCTACTTATTCTTAGCATCAAACGATTAACTAATTAAATATATAGGTAAAGTAAAACTGTAAAATTTTTTTCTAGAAACGACGAAAGGCCACCCTTAGGTGACCTTGTCGTTACCATATTTTGGTAATTGGAGCGGGCGAAGCGATTCGAACGCTCGACCCTAACCTTGGCAAGGTTATGCTCTACCCCTGAGCTACGCCCGCATCCTTGAAAGAGAACAATTATTCTCTTGGGTAAGGGCGTTATACGCAACTATTTTCCTGCCGCAAGAGCTTTTTTGTTTTTTTACAATTTATCTGGCATCGCATCTATAGAGGAGGCTATTGCTTGCCTTGCTATTTCGTAATCTTCTGTATGGGCTATTATACTTTGGTCATCAAACAAGATTATACCGTATGCTGCTGGTTCTTTTACAGAAAGACTAGAATCAGCTGAGATTAAATTCATAGGCATTTGATGACATGTACTTTTAAAAATAGAAAAACCAATATTGTTTGTGTGTCCAGAAATTGTCCTGTGAACATGGCCAGAAAATATATGTTTAATATTTACATATTTTTTTATTATTTCAAATAAATCGTTGCTATTGCTTAGTTTGATTTTATCCATTCCTGGGAAGCCAACATTATGCGGGGGATGGTGTGTGAAAATTGAAATACGTTTATTTCTAATTTTATTTAATTCTTGCTCTAACCACTCTAATCTTTTGGTGCATAATTTACCTTCATGCTTGCCCTCTAAATATGGTGGGGAATTAAGTGTGTCTAAACAAATAAGGACATCATTTCCTAAATTTATTACTGTTTGGAGGTGACCTTCTTTTGTTAAAGGTATCTCAGGGAAAATTTTTACAAAGTTTTCGCGATTATCATGATTTCCAAGCATAAAAGTTATTGGAATTTGATAATTGTTTATTGCCCTTTTTATTAACTCATATTCTTTTATGTGACCCGAGTGAGCAATGTCTCCCATGAGTATTAAATGTTCAGCATCTGGATGATTCTTTTGCCCATGAGAGAGGGCATTTTTAAACTGCTTTAATGGGCTCAAACCAATGATGCTTTTTTCGATTGATCGAATGTGTATATCAGATATGACCAATATTTTGCGCAAATTTAATCTCGTTTAATTAGCCTATTAGTACTGTCAGTAAGTTCCTTAATCCCCATTTGATACATATTTGTATTAATATCATCTGACAAAATAAAGGCCATTTGTTCAAAACCTTTTTTACCTAACGCTCCAAGGGCATAATGAAAAGCACGCCCTAACATAACAAAGTTTGCTCCAAGGGCAATTGCTCTCAATATATCCAGACCACCTTCCACACCACTATCAAATATCAATGGAAAGTCATTTCCTACAGCTTTGCGTATTTTAGGTAGTGTTTCTATGCTACTTTGGCCGCCATCAAATTGTCTGCCTGAATGATTTGATACCCATACTGCATCTACCCCAGCCTTTTTTAGTTCTAATGCGTCGTGTGCAGACGTGATACCTTTTACAATTATGTGGCCATCCCATTCATTTCTGAGTTCTGATAGATATTTCCAGTCAGGTTTACCTCGAATTATGTACCCTGGATGAGCAGTTGATGATGTATTGCCCTTAACTTTGACATAGCTTTCAGCAAATCGAAGGCGAGGTTGCCCATATTTTGCTGTACCTAGGGCCCATGAAGGATGTGTTGCTGTTTCCCACAACATTTTAGGAGTAATCTTTGGTGGTATAGTTAATTGAGCTCTTCGCTGACGTTCTCTGCGACTTGGAGCAGGAACATCGACTGTCAATACAAGTGTATGAAATCCAGCATTTTTTGCACGAAGCAACATGTCTCTACGAACATCTGCATCTGTTGGTGGGTAAAGCTGCATCCAACCCATATCTCCAATAGATGATGATATCATTTCTGGTGTCACAGTTGCTACCGCTGATAGGCAGTATGGAATTTTAGCTTTGGCGCACCCTCTTGCAAGTATGTATTCAGCTCCAGGCCATATCATGCCAGACATACCTACGGGTGCTACACCAAATGGATGGGAATAAGTTTTGCCTAAAAAAGTGGTTTTTTGATTGGGAACGTATTCACCTTTTAATATTCGAGTCTCAAATAAAATTTTATTTAATTCTTCTCGATTTCGATTTTTTTGATCTTCTACACCAGTAGCGCTGTCTAAATATTCCCAAGCAAAGAATGGAAGCCGGCTCTTAGCTCGTTTTTTTAGGTCGCTTAGACTGGGGTATATGTCATCTATATTCATAAAGTTACCATTAAAGTGATCCAGATACTCATGCAAGAGAATGTCAACAAGTTCGATATAATCGAAATCTTGTTTGAGGGATTTGGATTGATAAAAATAGAAGAACAATGATAGAACATGCTTTTACATTATTAATGAAACCGTTATGCTACAAAAATGAATAATCGAGACGAAAATCAAGCTAATCAAGTGGCAAGTAATATCCCCTTATCTCATCAAGCTATAGGGTTGAGGCCTAAACCATATTTAGATGATTTGAATTCTGCTCAAAGATCGGCTGTGGAAACATTAAATGGACCTGTCTTAATGTTGGCTGGGGCAGGTACGGGTAAAACAAAAGCCTTAACAACAAGAATTGTTCATTTGATGAACATGAACGAAGCTCGGCCAAATGAGATACTTGCTGTAACTTTTACAAATAAAGCTGCTCGAGAAATGAAAATTCGGGTTGGATCTATATTGGGTAACTTAGGCGGAGAGCTCCCTTGGCTTGGAACATTTCATTCTTTGTGTGTCAAAATATTACGCCGACATTCGGAGATGGTTGGTTTAAAATCAAATTTTACAATTCTCGATACAGATGATCAGTTAAGGTTGCTAAAGCAGTTATTGCGAGCTGAAAATATTGATGAAAAGCGTTGGCCGCCACGATTATTATTAGGACTTATAGACACATGGAAAAACCGTGCTTGGGGTCCAGACAACATACCAGCTGGTGAAGATGGGTTTAATGGTCGAGGAGCCGAATTTTATTTGCAATATCAAAATCGATTGAAAATTTTGAATGCTGCTGATTTTGGAGATCTTTTATTACATGTTGTGAATATTTTTCAAAAAAATTCTGATATTTTACAAAAATATCAAACTTGGTTTAAATATATTTTGGTTGATGAGTATCAAGATACTAATATTGCGCAATATATGTGGTTAAGACTTTTGGCGGCAAAGCATAAAAATATTTGCTGTGTTGGTGATGACGATCAATCAATTTATGGATGGCGTGGTGCAGAAGTAGGGAATATTTTGCGATTTGAAAGAGATTTTGAAGGTGCGAAAGTTATTCGTTTAGAGCAAAACTATAGATCTACTCCTGATATTCTTGCAGCAGCATCTGGTATAATATCTGGAAATACAGATCGATTAGGTAAAACTCTATGGACTGCTCAAGAAGGCGGAGAAAAGGTACGTTTAATTGGTCATTGGGATGGTGAGGAAGAAGCTCGATGGATCGGCGAAGAGCTAGAGAGCTATCAAAGGGGAACGCGGGGAATTTCTTCATTTGGATTAAACAGTATGGCTATATTGGTTCGAGCTTCTCACCAAATGCGCGCATTTGAGGATAGATTTCTCAGTATTGGATTACCATACAGAGTTATTGGTGGGCCAAGGTTTTATGAACGGATGGAAATACGAGATGCCATGGCATATTTTCGGGTTGCGGTTAGTCCAGACGATAGTCTTGCGTTTGAACGTATTGTTAATACACCTAAGCGAGGAATTGGAGACAAGGCTCAACAAAAAATTAATGCAATAGCACGTAGTAACGGGGTATCTATGTTAGAAGCTGCTCGGTTAGTGGCCCATGAAGGTGGACTATCATCTAAGGCATCCAATTCTTTGAAGAAACTAATAGATGGATTTGATCGGTGGCGTAATTTATTGGCACCCTCAAATGTTGTGATAAACTCTAGAAATGAAGTTTTGGAAAACTTAGATAATGTTTCAAACGCTGTTAATCACGTTGAGATTGCACAAATAATATTAGAAGAAAGTGGGTACACAGATTTTTGGCAAAATGATAAAACACCAGAAGCAGCAGGTAGGCTGGAAAACTTAAAAGAGCTTGTTAAAGCGTTGGAAGGATTTGAAAATGTCCAAGGTTTTCTTGAGCATGTGAGTTTAATAATGGAAAATGATGTTTCTGACTCTGTAGAAAAAGTTTCCATTATGACGCTGCACGGCGCTAAAGGTCTTGAGTTTCCAATAGTATTTCTACCTGGCTGGGAAGATGGGTTATTTCCATCACAAAGATCAATGGATGAATCTGGCCAGAAGGGATTAGAAGAAGAACGCCGATTAGCCTACGTCGGAATTACTCGTTCTGAAGCCATTTGCACTATTTCATTTGCTGCTAATCGTAGAGTTTATGGGCAATGGCAATCGTCGATGCCATCAAGATTTATAGATGAATTACCGCCAAAAAATATAGAAGTACTCACCCCACCAGGTTTATATGCTGGTGGCTTGTCATCTCAAGAAATTGAATTTGAAAGTGACCTTCCTGAACGCGCTGCAAAAGCTGATGCATATAATTCACCTGGGTGGAAACGAATGCAGGCTAGAACATCCCAAAGGTTTCTAAATAAATCTGACAACACTCAAGGCATTACCATCGATGCTAAAGTCTCAAAAAAGTATTCAATTTCTGATCGAGTAATGCACGTAAAGCTTGGAAACGGAACTGTTATTGGTATTGAAGGCGATAAACTATCTATAGTATTTGATTCAGGTGGAGCAAAGAAAGTTGTAGCCAATTTTGTATCTCATATTGATGATGAGTCTTTTTGAAAATATTTCATAAAATTTATCCAAAAAAAAACGACAACATGCTGGGAGGAGGTAGCATATTACCGTTCTTTTTTTTGGCCCCAGCATTGGGAGAATTTGGTGCCATTTAAATTTCTCGACCGGGAGGAGGTGGCCGATGAGTTTTTCGTCTCATAGGCTTAAGATAGCTAATCTTGTAAATTTTAAAAGTGTTTATACTGCAAAGCCGATATGCATTTGGTGCATATCCCTAATTGCCAAATTAGTTAGCGGGGCATGCTAAAAGGCTTTTTGTATTTGTTTTATCGGCATTTGGACAAAATAATTGTTTGCCATCAACTTTGAAATCTCCAATCGCCTTTTGACCTTTTGAAGATATTAACCAGTTGGCAAATATTTTGGCTTGTGTTGATTTAATATGTGGGAAGACATCAGGGTTAACTAGTATCAGTCCATAAGGATTCTGCATAATAAGGTCGCCAGCCCATTTAATTTCTAAATCACCTTTATTTTTGAAAGATAACCAAGTTCCTCGATCGCTCAATGTATATGAATTAGTTGCAGATGCCATATTTAAAGCTGCACCCATACCAGATCCAATTTCGATATACCATTCTCCACTTGGATTTCTATATGTAAAAGCATTCCATAGTTCTATTTCTTTTTTATGTGTACCGCTATCGTCACCTCTTGAAATAAATCTAAATGTACCAAATTTTCCTGCCTCAATAAAAAAATCTGCAAGATTTTTAAATGTAGCATTTGTATTTTTTGGGCCAATTAGTACAAAGTCGTTGTACATAATATCATAACGATAAGTTCCAAAATTTTCTTTCATAAAAAGATCTTCAGATGGTCTATGATGAACTAATAAAGCATCTGCATCGCCATTGCGCGCTATTCTAATGGCTTGGCCTGTTCCTACTGCAACTACCTTTACCAAAATACCCGTATCTTGAGTAAACATCGGCAAAATATAATCATAAAGACCAGAGTTTTGTGTTGAAGTTGTGGATGACAAAATTATTTCTTGTTTTTCTGCGTTTACAGAATTGGCAAAGAAAAGAATTAATAAAAAAATAAATTTCATTATATGCCTTTGATGTAATTTTTTGCTTTTATAGATCGTGGATTTTTAAAAAATTTATCTGCTTCATTGCTTTCATCAACCTTACCACCTGCTATAAAAATTATGTCATCAGCAAAGCGCTTTGCCTGGGAAACATTATGCGTAGCCCAAAGGAATTTTATACCAGAATTTGCACTTTTTGATATTAATTTTTCAAATTCAGTTGTAGCGCTTGGATCTAAACTTGAAGTTGGCTCGTCCATTATTATTGTTTTAGGATAAGTTGCCAATGCTCTAACAAGTGCCATTCGTTGTACTTCCCCACCAGAAAGGGTAGATGCGGGATCATTTCCCTTTGCTTCCAAATTAGCCATACATAAAAGTTCTTCAAGGCGGCTTTCTATTCTTTTTTTTGTCCACCCAGCAGTTTGCATAGGTAGTGCAATATTTTTCTTCACAGATCTAAAAAGAGTTACTCGATGTTGAAATATAAAACCTCTTAAATGTCTTGAAGAATAAGCTGAATTTGTGCCCCAATATACATTGCCAGATGTTGGCTCAATCATTGCATGACATATTTCTAAGAATAATGATTTACCTGCACCATTATATCCTAGAACATTTGTAATACCTCTTATATTTAATTTTAAATCAATAGGACCAAGTAAAGTTTCACTATTTTGTGAAAAACAAACAGAGTTAAAAGTTAGTTTCATTATCGTGACTCCCTATGATATTTTTGTCCCATTGATTTGAAAATATGCATAATTGAATTAACCATAATTGCTAAAAAAATAAGTATAATTCCGAGAGCCAAAGCAAGTTCCAGGTTACCTTTTGATGTTTCTAAAGCTATTGTTGTTGTCATAACTCGAGTTGATCCTGCTATATTGCCACCAACAATAATTACTGCGCCAACTTCTGCAATAGCACGCCCGAATCCTGCTAAAATTGCTGTAAAAATTGAAAATCTTGCATCAATGATTAATATTCTTAAGCGAAACCATTTGGATGCGTTAACACTTTTTAGTAAACGTCTATAATTTTGTTCAAGAGGTGACACAGCTTCTGTTGTTAAAGCTAAAATAATTGGAAAAATCAAAACTGATTGTGCTATTATCATTGCAGTTGGCGTGAACAGCAATCCGTAATCACCAAGTGGGCCGGAGCGTGATAAAAGTAAATAAATTGCTAGTCCTACAACAACGGGAGGAAGAGCCATTAAAGATGACGAAAACATTATAATTAGTTTACGCCCACTGAATCTTCCCATTGCTAATGCAGTACCTATTGGGATTGCAAAAAGTGCTGCAATTAAAGTTGCTGATAAAGAAATGCGTAAAGATAAAGCAACAATACTCCACAAAGTATCATCACCAGATGAGATTAAATGAAAAGTTGCATTTAAAATGTTCAAAAAAGTATCTTTCTGGCTGCTTAAGCCTTGCTCTTAGTGTTAAATTACGAAAGTTAGTTACATCAAATATAAGGACGCATCTCACATGTCTATCACAGTAGAAGCAATTATCGAAGAGTTGAAGAGAGTTCAATTGCCAGATGGAAGTAACATAGTTGACTCCGATATGGTCCGCGCAGTTACTATCAATGAAGGTCTGGTAAATTTTGTTCTAGAAGTGCCTGGAGAACTGGGAGAGCGTATGGAACCGGTTAGGTCAGGAGCTGAAGCATTAATATTGCGAATGGATGGAGTTCATAAATGTAATGTAATGATGACAGCTCACAGCGCACCTAAACAACCGCCTAATTTAAAGATTGGTGGTCACGCTAAGCCACAAGATGACAAGCAACCTATTAAAGGTGTTAAAAGAATTATAGCAATTGGTTCTGGAAAAGGTGGAGTCGGGAAATCAACTGTTTCAAGTAATTTGGCTGTAGCACTATCAAAATTAGGCATGAAAGTTGGACTTCTTGATGCAGACATTCATGGTCCTTCACAGCCTAGGATGATGGGCGTTTCAAAACGGCCAGCAAGTCCTGATGGTAAAACCATCATTCCACTGGAGGCGCATGGGGTGACTATTATGTCATTGGGACTGATGCTCAAAGAAGATGAAGCAGTTATTTGGCGAGGCCCTATGCTAATGGGTGCATTACAGCAAATGCTGAATCAAGTTAAATGGGGTGAATTAGATGTTCTATTAATAGATTTACCTCCTGGTACAGGTGATGTGCAGCTTACTTTATCACAAAAGACAGAAGTTTCTGGTTCTATTATAGTCTCGACACCTCAGGACGTAGCATTGTTGGATGCAAGAAAAGCAATAAATATGTTCAATCGAATGGAAGTGCCAATAATTGGAATGATTGAAAATATGTCGAGTTATCATTGTCCAAAATGTGGTCATGAGGCACATATCTTTGGTCATGGAGGGGCGCGTGAGGATGCGAAAAAATTTGAATTACCGTTTTTAGGTGAAATTCCCCTTGAGCTAGAGATCCGAGAGGCAGGCGATGGTGGTATACCTGTAGCTGCTACTGATAGTAAGCACGCTGCTGCTTATCTCGCAATAGCGCAAAGGCTAATTGATAGTGATATATTATGATATGGGATAAGAAAAAAATTCAAGACGCAGGAATAGAAGGTAATTGGGTTATGGGGCTGCATGATTTTGTTCGATATAGTGATCTCGATACATATGATCACGTAAACAATAAAGTTTATCATACATGGTTTGAAAATTTACGTATTATTTATTTATCAAACTCAGGATTTGATTTCAAAAATAAATCAAATTCAATGCCAGTGGTACGCACAGCTAGCATTGAATTTAATCTAGCAATGTTTCTAGGGGAAAAATATACTACGGTAATTCGGTGTTCAAAAGTAGGAAATACTAGTTTTGATTTGGATTACGAGGTTCATAGTGAGCAAAAATTAAAGGCAATTGGGCGTACAAAAATAGTAATGGCAGACTTGGTTGCTGGTAAGCCGGTTCCATTAAATAATAAATTAAGAGAGCTTTTTATTACGAGAGACATTGCATCATACTAATAAAACACATCTGTTTTTATAAAAAATCAAGTATTATAGATTTTTGACACTTGACTCGGAGCCTCATCCCGCTACAACGCAACTTCAAGTTTAATCGGAATATTCCGACCCGTATGGAGAAGTCTCATGGCAAAGCCAACCACAATTAAAATCCGTTTGAATTCAACAGCGGACACTGGTCATTTCTATGTGACTAAAAAGAACGCTCGAACAATGACTGAAAAAATGGTCGTAAAAAAATATGACCCAGTTGTTCGAAAGCATGTTGAATACAAAGAAGGTAAAATTAAGTAAATAAATTTTTCTTTTAGTAAAATAGCCGTACTTTAAGTGCGGTTTTTTTATGTCAATTTTTATATATAAAATAAAAAAGCCAAGGTAGTTACCTTGGCTTTTTGTAATAAGTTTTTATGAATTTAACTATTCACGGCCACCCATGAAGTGAAGTAAAAACATAAACATATTTAAAAAGTCTAAATAAAGACTTAAAGCACCCATGATTGCTGCTTTACCCAGCCAGTCTGTTTGACCATTTGATGCCATTGCAATGTAAGTATTTTTGATTTTTTGAGTGTCGTATGCAGTAAGCCCTGCAAATATTAATAAACCAATCACAGAGATTGCAAAAGTCATTGCAGATGAAGCCATCCATATGTTTAATATAGATGCAACAATTAACCCGATTACACCCATAATTAAAAAGCTTCCCCAACCTGATATATCACGTTTGGTTGTATAGCCATATAGCGATAATCCACCGAATGCTATTGCAGTGGTAAAGAAGGTTTGGGTTATGGATATCCCAGTGTAAACGGCAAAGATCCATGAAATAGACAAGCCCATTAATGCTGAGAAGGTGATAAATGCTAATCTTGCGCCAGTTTGTGACAGTCGATTAATCATACTGCCCAAGAAAAAAACCATTACTAATGGTGCAAACATTACGGCCCAGCGCAAACCGCCTGTAAATAATGTTGCTAAAAGAGCATCGTTTTGACCAGTCATGTATGCTACTATTCCAGTAGTTGCCATACCAGCACTCATTATTCCATAAACGCTACTCATATGAGCGCGCAGTCCCTCATCAATATCTAATGCACTTGCACCTGCACGATTGATTGTTTGATAATCTGCCATTTTATACTCCTAAATTGTTGTCAGCGTTACTAAACGCGTTCATGTGCATATAATGACTTTTATGTAGGAAATTTCAAGATCAAACGGAAAATTAAGTGGTGATTTGTCATAAATTTTCTACACTACGTGCATTTTTTTCTAGAAGTTAGGATTATATACTTAGGATAGTACTAAATTATGATTTTTTTATGCTGGTGTTTAAGTGCACCGTAGTCTAAAGCGCGCAATAATTCTTTTCCCTAAAAGGCCATCTATCATGGATATGAGAAATATTGCTATTATTGCACACGTTGACCACGGCAAAACAACATTAGTTGACGAACTTTTAAAACAGTCTGGTATTTACCGCGATAATGAAACTACCACTGAACGGGCTATGGATAGTAATGATCTTGAGCGTGAGCGTGGAATAACTATTTTTGCAAAACCTACTTCTGTTGAATGGAAGGGTACTAGAATTAATATAGTAGATACCCCTGGTCACGCAGATTTTGGTGGTGAAGTTGAACGTATTCTTTCAATGGTCGATGGAGTGGTTTTGCTTGTCGATGCTGCAGAAGGCCCAATGCCTCAAACAAAATTTGTTACATCAAAAGCTTTAGCTTTAGGGCTCCGCCCAATAGTTGTTGTAAATAAAGTTGATAAACCTGATGGTGAACCTGATCGTGCTTTGGATGAATGTTTTGATTTATTTGCTAATTTAGAAGCTTCTGATGAGCAATTAGATTTTCCATCAATGTATGCATCGGGTAGGTCTGGTTGGGCTGATATGGATTTAGATGGTCCAAGAAAAGATTTATCAGCTATGTTTGATTTGATTTTGCACCATGTTCCCCCACCGGCCCAAGTCGGAAGACGAGATGAAAAATTCTCAATGCTAGCAACTACTTTAGGTGGTGATCCATTTTTAGGTCGTTTGTTAACAGGTAGAGTTGAAACTGGTAGATTGAAAGCGGGTGAAACGATAAAATCAATGACACGTGATGGTGAACTTATTGAAAGTTTTCGTGTCACAAAAATTATGGCATTTCGTGGACTATCACAAAGCGCAATAGATGAAGCAGAAGCGGGTGATATCGTTTCTATAGCAGGAATGAGCAAAGCAACTGTTGCGGATACACTTTCAGATCTCTCTATCCATGAAGCTATTCCGGCTCAACCAATTGACCCACCAACTATCACAGTTACTTTTGGCATTAATGACAGTCCTCTAGCTGGTCGAGATGGTAAAAAAGTCCAATCACGAGTAATTCGAGATCGCCTATTAAAGGAAGCTGAATCTAACGTAGCAATTAAAGTTAGTGATACTCCTGGTGGAGAAGCATTTGAAGTCGCTGGGCGTGGTGAATTACAAATGGGCGTTTTAATTGAAAATATGCGACGCGAAGGCTTTGAATTATCAATATCAAGACCGCAAGTTCTTTATAAACAAGTAGATGGTCAACGTATGGAGCCAATCGAAGAAGCAACGATTGATGTTGATGATGAATATTCTGGCAAAGTTATTGAAAAATTGACTGGTGCTCGAAAAGGTGAACTGATTGAAATGAAGCAGGTTGGTGCTGGTAAGACTAGAATTGTGGCTCATGTCCCGGCTAGAGGCTTAATTGGATATCATGGTGAGTTTTTAACTGATACTCGCGGCACAGGTGTTTTAAATAGAGTATTTCATGATTGGGCACCATATAAGGGTGTTATGCCAGGACGTAGATCAGGTGTATTAATATCAATGGAAAATGGACAATCAGTTTCATACGCTATTTTCAATTTAGAAGATCGTGGTCGTTTCTTTATTGGTCCGCAAGAAGATGTTTACCAAGGCATGATTTTAGCTGAACATAATCGTGAAAACGATTTAGAGGTAAATCCTTTAAAAGGTAAACAATTAACAAATGTCCGAGCATCTGGAACTGATGAGGCTGTTCGTCTAACAACACCAATTAAACTATCTCTTGAAGAAGCTATTGCCTATATCGACGATGATGAATTGGTTGAAGTTACACCAAATGCAATCAGGATGCGAAAAAGATTTTTAGATCCGCATGAAAGAAAACGTCATGCAAAATCAGCCAAAGGCTAAATATTCAGTTTAAGGTGGTTTTTTTGTTTGTTGAATGTGGCGATTTAATCGCCACATTTTTTTATCTGTATTTATAAAAAATAATTCGGTTTAGTTGTCATTATTGCTGCAGCGTCTTGTTGACCTGAGATGCTTATTATGAAAAGTTTCAATTGTTTTATTTTATTTGGAGTGCTTTGTGATCCTAAGCGATTTTGACAAGAAAAGTATAATTGATACGGCAATTATTATGCTTGATTCTGCTCGACCAATTGCATTGTCTTATTTTCGAAAGCAAACCCAAGTAATTGAAAATAAATTAATAAATGGATTTGATCCAGTAACAATGGCTGATAAAGAAATAGAGCTTATCTTTCGTAAAATACTTACCAAAGAACGCCCTGAAGATGGTATAATTGGTGAAGAATTTCAAAATATCCCCAGTCAAAGTGGTCTCACATGGATCCTTGATCCAATTGATGGTACAAGAGGATTTATTTCTGGAACTCCTACATGGGGGATGTTGATTGGAGTAAATAACGGGTCAAAAACAATATTTGGTGCTATAGATCAACCATACACTCAAGAGCGTTTTATTGGAGGGTTTGGACATTCTTCTTTAGAAACTAGAGATAAAATAACAAATATTAATGTTAGGCCATGTTCTAAATTAGAAGATGCAACTTTGTTTTCTACAATGCCTCAAGTTGGTAATATTTCTGAGACAGAATTATTTAACCTTGTTTCTAATAAATGTAAATTAACAAGATTTGGAATGGATTGTTATGCATATGGTCTATTAGCACTTGGTCAAATTGATTTAGTTATTGAAGCTGACTTGAATATCTATGATATCCAAGGTCCTCTAGCAGTTGTTGAGGCAGCTGGTGGGGTTGTTACAGACTGGCAAGGTGGCCCTGTAAATAGCGGTGGACAAATCATAGCTTCAGGGGATTCAAAAATTCATGCTGAAGTAATCAAAATACTAAATTCTGGCGAATAAGTTTTTATTTTGAATTCAATTTTTTTGCTAAGTTTATAGCAATAGAGATATTGCCTTTAATTTTAATTTTTCCAGTCATAAAAGCGCTTGTTGCCTTAATATTTCCTTTAAGAATTTTTTCAAAAGTTCCTATGTCAGCAATCATTGTACAATTTACTTCAGAAGGTTGAGTAAATGCACCATTTTTATTTATGATTATAAATCCTTCGTTTAAAATTTCTATTTTTATAGAATCTTCAAAGATATTATTTTTTAATTTTTCATTTATTTTTATTAAAGCATTTTCAATTATTGTACTCATACCAAACCCTTTGTTGGGTTCATGACCCTTTATTTTAAAAAATAACGTGCTAAATTTATCATTATGACAAATAGTAGTGTGAAGCGAATACTTTTTTACCTTGTTCTAATAGGTATATTTTCTTTCTCAAATCAGTTCGGTTTCAGAGACTATGCATTTGCGCAAAATTCAAAAATTGATAGTTTATTCATGGAATTAAAAGATGAAGATACAAAAAATTATCAGGAAATAGAGGAAAAAATTTGGTCAGAATGGCGAAAGTCAGGTTCTACAAAAAGTGATCTACTTTTAAGACGCGGAATGGATGCAATGTCACGAGGAGATTTTATTGCTTCTGTTGAACATTTAAGTGCAGCAATTGATTATACGCCTAATTTTGCTGAAGCTTGGAATATGCGAGCAACTGTATTTTTCTTGATGAAAAAATACAATTTATCAGTATCAGACATTCAACAAACACTTAAGTTAAATCCTCGTCACTTTGGAGCTTTAAGTGGTTTGGGAATGATATTTGAACGATCAGGTAAACCAAAACAAGCACTAGAGGTTTACAAAAAGCTTTTAGAAGTGCATCCACGTTCTCGTAATGCAATCCAGTCAGTCAATAGATTAATTAAAGATCTTGAAGGCACCTCTCTTTAAGGCAAATTATGTCCCATTATCAATCTCGTTTAGCGGCTATACTTGGTCCAACAAATACGGGTAAAACTTATTACGCTATCGAACGCATGTTGGCACGTAATTCAGGTGTAATCGGCTTGCCATTACGTTTATTGGCACGCGAAGTTTATGATAAAGTTGTAACTCTACGTGGATTAAATTCAGTTGCTTTAATAACTGGAGAAGAAAGAATTGTACCTGCTAAAGCTAAGTATTGGGTTTGTACAGTTGAAGCTATGCCTCAAGATATTGGTCCTGAATTTGTAGCTATTGATGAAATTCAGCTCTGTGCAGACCAAGAACGAGGTCATGTATTTACAGATAGATTGCTTAATATGCGTGGATCAATGGAAACACTTTTTTTGGGTGCCGATACAATGCGTAAAGTTATTGGGCAGTTAATACCAAATGTTGAATTTGTTACCCGATCAAGATTTTCTGATTTAGAATATACTGGGCCAAAGAAAACCAGCCGCATGCCTACTCGTAGTGCAATAGTTGGGTTTTCAGTAGATAATGTTTACGCAGTTGCAGAATTACTACGAAGGCAAAAAGGTGGAGCTGCTGTAGTTATGGGGGCATTATCTCCAAGAACACGTAATGCTCAAGTTGAATTATATCAAAATGGTGATGTTGATTATCTTGTAGCTACTGATGCGATTGGTATGGGTTTAAACTTAGATATAAATCATGTTGCATTTTCTAGTCTTACAAAGTTTGATGGTAGTCGTATGCGTTATTTAATGCCAAACGAGCTTGCCCAAATTGCTGGAAGAGCAGGAAGGCATTTGAACTCTGGTACTTTTGGAGTGACAGGTGAAGCACCACATCTTGATCAAGAAGTTGTAGATGCAATTGAGAATCATAAATTTGCACCTCTAAAAAAACTTCAATGGCGGAATTCTCGACTCGAATTTGGCACAACCAATGCATTAATCAACTCTTTAGATAAAAGTTCTGATGATCCACTTTTAATAAAAGCACAGCCAGCCGAAGATTTCCGAACTCTCTCAACATTAGTTGAAGATGGAGAAGTATCTGCTCGTGCTAGTGATGGGCCGTCAGTAAAATTGTTATGGGATACGTGTGGAATACCAGATTTTCGTGGGGTTAGTTTTACAGACCATACAACACTAGTTTCCAGAATCTTCAATTTTTTGCATGAAAAGGGTGAAGTTAGTGAAAATTGGCTTGCACAAAAGATTGCAAATATTGATAAAACTGGTGGAGATATAGATACTATATCTAAAAGATTGGCATTTATTCGTACTTGGACCTACATTTGTCAAAGAAAAGGATGGGTTCAGAATGAAAGCTATTGGCGTGAAGAGACGCGTGCAGTAGAAGATCGCCTATCTGATGCGCTTCACAGCGCATTATCGCAACGATTTATTGACCGGCGCACATCTATGTTAATGCGCCGCTTGAAACAAAAGGAGAGCCTTGTGGCTGAGGTTGATACAAAAGGTGAAGTAACCATCGAAGGTGAATTCGTTGGTAAATTAAACGGGTTCCGTTTCCAAATGGACAAGGATGCAACTGCTGAAGAAGGTAAGACTTTACGAGCTGCGTCTATTCAGGCGCTACAGCCTGAATTTAATTTGCGAGCTGACCGCATGTATAATGCGCCAGATACAGAATTTGAATTCACTGAACAAGGTGGCCTTATGTGGGGTGAATATGGTGTAGGTAAACTTATTAAAGGTGATGATATTTTATCTCCTCGCATTGAAGTTTTTGTAGATGATGAAGCTGGTAATGAAGTTTTAATAAAAGTCCAAAAACGATTGAGACATTTTATTGAGCGAAAAATAAACTCAGCTTTTGAACCATTACTTGTAATGCGTGATGATGAAATGGTTACGGGAATGGCACGTGGATTGGCTTTTCGATTGGTTGAAAGTTTAGGTGTTATTCCAAGATCTGTTGTTGCCAAAGATGTTAAAGAGTTAGATCAAGATGGGCGCGGTTTATTGCGCAAACATGGCGTACGTTTTGGCCAATATACATTATTTCAACAATTAATGCTGAAACCTGCTCCAACTCGATTACGACTTGTTCTCTGGTCATTATTTGAAGGTTTGGATGAATTTCCAGAAGCTCCTCCACCTGGATTGGTTACAATTCCAGAAACAAAAGGTTCCCCGAAGGGATACTATCCCAGAGCTGGATATCGTTTAGCGGGTGATAGGGCTATTCGAATTGATATGTTGGAAAGGTTAGCAGATTTAACACGTTCTCAAAATGTAAAAGATGGATTTGAAGCTAATTCTGATATGCTTTCAATATCTGGGACTACGTTAGAACAATTCTCTAACATGATGGAAGGTTTAGGTTTCTCAGTTGAGAAAAATCAGCGTGAGAAAATAAAGCCTGAAGTTAAAGAGGGTGAAGTTACAAAAGATGATGAAGGTGATGAAGACACGATTGAAACATTTTATGTTTTTAAATGGGTTCCAAAAGTACGTTCTGTACAAAAAGAACATACTCAAAAAATAAATAACCAAGCAAAGAAAAATAAGAAGCCAAAAAGTACTAATTTTAAAAAACAGTCATCATTACCAATTAAAAAAGATAAACCATTGGATCCTGATAATCCATTTGCGGCATTAATGGCCTTGAAAGGTAAATCCTAATTTCTGAGAGAATAGATAAATGGCTTTGGCATGCTAGATTTTTAAAATCTAGGAGTTTGAGTGCAAAATTAATACGAGAAGGCAAAGTCCGTGTTAATGGCGCAAAAATTTCAAAACCATCTTACACGATAGAAGTAGGAGATAACTTAGTCTTTTCAACAACAGATTGGGTTCGCTTAATAGAGGTTGTTAAAATTGGTGTGAGACGAGGGCCAGCTTCAGAAGCTCAAGAATTGTATTTAGACCATTCTGAGCCTCGACCAATTAGGGAAAAAATACCGCTTAATCCAAAATATGAAGGAAAAGGGCGACCTACAGGCAAATGGCGGCGTGCATTACATTCTTTTTCAAATAGTGGCCTTGATTGATTGGCCAACACCTTTTAATAGGCTGGAGATTATAAATTTTGGACATAATAAATGACATATATCGTCAATGATTCCTGTATTGCTTGTAAATATACTGATTGTGTAGAAGTTTGCCCTGTAGATTGTTTCTATGAAGGGGAAAACATGTTGGTCATTCATCCCGATGAATGTATTGATTGTGGCGTTTGTGAACCTGAATGTCCTGCTGACGCAATTTTGCCAGACACAGAGCCAGATACTGAAAAATGGGTTGATTTCAATCGAAAGTACTCTGAAATATGGCCAGTGATAATTAGTCAAAAGACACCTTTGCCAGATGCAGAGGCTCGTGATGGTGAAGAAGGTAAACTTGAAAAATATTTTTCTGAAAAGCCTGGCGAAGGTGGTTGAAAGAATCATATTTTATGAGAGTAAATATAATCTTAAATAAATTTAATCAGTTATAATATATTAATAAAATAATTCGTTATTGCCTTCTGGCATAATGGCAAAATTTATGTTATGATAAAATCAAGAACCAAGGAGTTTTCTGGATTAATAATGCTTTAAATTTATAATTTTAATTCAATATATCCCAACATATTTAATCTTAACGTCGCTATATTTAGTGATTTTTTTATGTGTTTAAGCTCAATAGATAAAAGGACAGCTAAGTATGGCTAAAGGTAAAAAATTCGGTGAATTTCGATTAAATGATTTCGTTGTATATCCTGCACATGGTGTTGGTAAAATTACTACAGTTGAAACACAAGAAATAGCTGGAACTCAAATGGAATTATTTGTCATCGCTTTTGAAAAAGACAAGATGACGCTCAGAGTGCCAACTGCAAAAGCAACAGCAGTAGGAATGAGAAATCTAGCAAGTGTTGAGCTAGTTGAAAAGGCAATGAAAACACTTAAAGGTCGTGCGCGTGTGAAGCGAGCCATGTGGTCTAGGCGTGCCCAAGAATATGAGCAAAAGATTAACTCGGGTGATTTAATGTCAATTGCTGAAGTTGTTCGTGATTTACACAGAAACGATGAAGAGCGAGAGCAATCATATTCTGAAAGACAATTATATGAAGCTGCACTAGAGCGTCTAACTCGTGAAGTTGCTGCGGTAGATAGTACTGATGAAGGCATAGCAGGCGAAAAAATTACAGACATACTCATTGCGAAAGCATCTTAATTATATCGCTTCAAAGCTCTATTAGTTTAAAACTGATAGAGCTTGTAATACTAGTATTGTAGCTAGTGTGCCAATTTCAGAAAATTTTTGAGATGCACCTAATACATCTCCAGTTTGACCATTAATCTTTACTTTTCCTATTAAAAAAATTGGTAATGCAGATATTAATCCGACTAGTAAGATTAATAATCCAGACGTTCCAAAACAAGTTAATGCTATTAATATTGCTAAAATGATCGCTATTAGAACAGAACATAATTGAGGTATACCAACACTTTCTGCTAAGCCATTGTTTCTGGCATTTGGCACATACCTCATTGCTATTACCATAGGGAGTCTACTAATTGCTCCAACACCAGCGAGCGACCAAATAGGATCTATTGCAATTAAAGTTTCAATTGCTGATAGCTCTGCTAATAAAAATATAATAAGTGCACACGCCCCATAAACACCAATAGAGCTATCTTTCATTATCTCTAGTCGTCTGGATGAGCTTTGCCCACCCCAGAAGCCATCAGCACAATCAGCTAAGCCATCTTCATGCATTGCGCCTGTGATCGCAATAAGAACTAAAAGTGTAATTGCAGCACAAAAACCACTTGGAAGTCCTATTAGGCTCATTAACGTTAAAAATAAGCCTGATATAGCACCAACTATTGCACCAACTAATGGGTAAGCCCATGTGGCATTACTTGCTCGATTACCAGCACGATTATGGTTAACTGGAATCCTTATACGAGTTAATAAACTAAATGCAGCCCATATGTCATGAGCTTCAACACAAGATTTTTTATTATTGTCGGTCATTTGTTGCATACTTCGTATATGGGATTTTAACTTTTATTACATGGCGTTAAAAGAAGATAAAAATCAATACAGAAGTGACAATATTATGAACGATGCAGAATTTACAAATCTTAGTGAATTTAAAGAATTACTACTTAAACAACCGGAAACAAATACTTTGGCTGAAAAACTAGCATCAGATAGAAATAATCAGCTTACGAAACCACCAGGAGCACTGGGCCGTTTGGAAGAACTTGCAATTTGGTTTTCAGGATGGAGTGGAGATTCTTTACCAAAGATCATCTCTCCTCAAGTAGTTGTTTTTGCAGGAAACCATGGTGTAACTATACAAGGCGTTTCTGCATTTCCGTCAGAGGTTACGGAACAAATGGTTTTGAACTTTCAGAATGGTGGTGCAGCTATAAATCAACTTTGTAAAACTTTTGGCGCAAAGTTAGATGTAATTGCTATTGATCTAGATAATCCTACAAATGATTTTACGAATGAACCGGCAATGTCTGAGGCTGAATGCATTGCCGCATTAATCACAGGGTGGAATGCTGTTGATGAGAATTGTGATTTATTTGTTGCTGGGGAAATGGGAATTGGAAATACTACTTCAGCAGCAGCTATAGCAAACGCATTGTTTGGTGGTAGTGCATTGGATTGGGTTGGCCGTGGTACAGGAGTTGATGATCAAGGATTGCAAAACAAGGCGCGAGTTGTAACTGCTGGTTTGGAAAAAAATACATCAGCAATTAATAATGGCCTTCAGGCACTTAGATGTCTTGGTGGGCGTGAGATAGCAGCAATGGCAGGCTCAATTGCTAGTGCAAGATCAAAATCTATACCGGTAATATTAGATGGGTTTATTTGTACAGCAGCTGCGGCCTGTCTTGAAAACACTGTTTTTGGATCTTTAGATCATTGTGTAGCTGGTCATGAATCGAATGAACAAGCACATAAAGTGCTTTTAAATAATCTCAATAAAAAACCATTGCTTTCATTTGGAATGAGATTAGGTGAAGGTTCTGGTGGCGCAATGGCAATAAGTGTTCTTCAAGCTGCACTTGCATGCCACTCAGGCATGGCTACTTTTGCTGAAGCTGGAGTTTCAGAAGAATAGATATAATTATTATAAGAAAGTAATATTCAAAATAACTGGTTACTTTATTTTTTTGTACTATTTGTTATTTTATAGTTTGGGAAAAAGTAATATGGCTGATTTAGAAGTTCTATATAATTCTGATTGTCCGGTTTGTGATAGAGAAATCAGGCATTATAAGAAATTAGCAAAAAATGATATTATATTCACACCAATTACACCGGAAACTGCAGAATTATGGAATTTAACCGAGGATCAGGCTGCAAAAAAACTACATGCTAAATTAGATGGAAAACAAATTAATGGTGTTGATGCTTTTCAAGAGATTTGGAATAAATTGCCATATTATAGATTTCTTAGTAAAGTTATAGGGATATGGCCAATTAAAAGTATATCAAATTTAATATACTTGGGACTTTTAGCGCCCTTACTTTTTAAATTTCATAAATATAGAAATAAAGTATAATTTTAAAAGTTTTTAGCTTTATCCCGTAATAGAAATTTTTGTATCTTACCTGTTGATGTGCGAGGAATAGTTGTAAAAACAAATTTCTTTGGAACTTTGTATGAGGCAAGAAACTCCATACACCAAGTTTTTAATTCACCTTCAGATATCCCGTGTTTATCGATTGTTTGTATAAATGCACATGGTGTTTCGCCCCATTTTTTGTGAGGCATAGCTACAACTGCAGCAATTTCGACAGCGTCGTGTCTATATAAAACTTCTTCTATTTCAATAGATGAAATATTTTCACCACCAGATATAATTATGTCTTTTGATCGATCTTTTAGTTGCAGATATCCATCGGGATGCATAACCCCTAGATCTCCTGAATGAAACCAGCCTCCACTGAATGCTTCTTGAGTTGCTTTGGAGTTTTTAAAATACCCTTTCATTACAACATTCCCACGAAACATAACTTCACCTAATGTTTTTCCATCTCTTGGCACGGGTTTCATCGTAATAGGGTCTAAAACATCTAATCCTTCTAGTGGCAGATATCTAACGCCTTGACGCGCTTTTAATCTAGCCTGATCTTCCTGAGTGAGTTTAGACCAATGATCTTGCCAGTCATTGACTACTGCTGGTCCATAAGTTTCTGTCAATCCATAAAGATGAGTGACATTAAATCCTGATCGATTCATTTCAGTTAATATTTTTTCTGGTGGTGGTGCTGCAGCTGTCAAAAATTGAACGCTATGATTAATCTTACGCTTATCAATATCATCTGCATCTACTATAACTGACATAACTATTGGCGCTCCACAAAGATGTGTGACTTTATATTCAGATATTGAATGCCATATTTTATCTGCACGAACCTGCCTAAGACAAACATGGGTTCCAGATATTGCAGACATTGTCCAAGGGAAACACCATCCATTGCAATGGAACATTGGTAGTGTCCAAAGATATACCGAATGTTTTGGCATTGACATAGTCAAGGCATTCCCTTGAGCTAATAAATAAGCGCCTCTGTGGTGGGTTACTACCCCCTTAGGGTCGCCTGTCGTTCCAGAAGTATAATTAATTGAAATAGCATCCCATTCATCTTCTGGCATTAACCATTCAAATGTTTCATCACCTTCATTTAGAAAGTCATCATAATTTATGGATTTAAATTTTTCTCTTTTACCGATATATTCAATATCATCATATTCAATAATTTTTGGTTTATTTTTTGTATGTTTAAGAGCTTCTTTAGCTAATGCAATGTATTCACTATCAACAATCATTATCTTAGACTCTGCATGATTTAATTGAAAAGATATAACAGCTGGGTCAAGTCTTGTGTTTATTGAATGTAATATTGCTCCAGACATTGGGACACCATAATGACACTCTAACATTGCAGGCGTATTTGGTAACAATGCTGAAACAGTATCTCCTCGTTTAATCCCAGCTTTATTTAATGCTGAACTTAATTTTACAGAACGGGTATATAAATTTAAATAATTTTGACGTAAATCACCATGAATAATTGCTACTTGATCTGGAAATACACTTGCTGCGCGCTCTAAAAACGTTAGGGGTGTAAGCGGTTGATGGTTGGCAGGGTTTTGATCAAGGTTTTGATTGTATGGATTAGTCATATTTACTTACTTGTCTTTCCAGATTGGTTCACGCTTTTCTATAAATGCTCCAATTCCTTCACTTGCATCAAGCGCTAACATATTATCTACCATAATTTTTGATGTGTAATCATATGCTTCTGATAGGCTCATATCACATTGCTTATAAAAAGCAGCTTTTCCCGTTGATAATGTCATGCTTGATTTTGATGAAATTTTTTCTGCTAGTTTTGTCACGGTGTCTTCAAGAATAACGTGCTTTACTGACTGATTAATTAAACCAATAGTCACGGCATGATCGGCTGATATCATATCACCAGTTAAAAGCATTTTCATGGCATGTTTTTTTGAAACGTTTCTTGATAATGCAACCATTGGTGTCGAACAGAATAGTCCAATATTTACTCCAGGTGTGCTAAACTTTGCATTATTATCTGCAATTGCTAAATCACAGCTTGCCACTAACTGGCATCCAGCTGCTGTTGCAACGCCATCTACTTCTGCAATTACAGGTTTATTGCAGTTTGTGATATCCTGCATCAAACCAGAACACAAATTCATTATATGGGAGAAAAATTCCTGTCCATTGTCTTCATTTGAGCGTGCTGCAGTAAGTTCTTTAAGGTCATGGCCAGCAGAAAAAGCTGGTCCCTTTGAACTTAAAATTATAACTCTGATGGAACTATCTGTTGAAGCGTCAGTAAAGATCTTAGATAATGTCAAAAGCATTTTTTCAGATAATGCATTACGTCTTTTTTGATCATTTAATGTAATTCTTAATATACCATTTTCTTTTAGTTCGATTATAATAAAATCATGTTCACTAGTGGTCCAATGCATTACATTATTCCTTAAATTAAATGTTACCTGTTTATGTTTATCATAACACTATCAGCTAATGTATTTGCAATAAAACAATAATTTTTATTACGCTTTTGCACGTTTTGCAATTCAGCTTCTGTGCGGTGCCAGCCTAAATGTATTGATAGCTCATTCATTCATTTGTTATCCCTAGATTATACTAGACGCAGTAATCTTCTTTTTAGGATCATAAAAAGGCTTTTCAACAACTAATGCTGGTTTTGGGCCAAAAGAAGTTTCCACATTAAGTGTTGTATCAATTCTAGAGTTTTCTAATGAGACCATAGCCAATGCAATATTTTTCTTTAAACGTGGTGAATAAATTGCTGATGTAACTTTTCCCACGACTTTATTATTTTTTGTAATTTTCCAAAATGTTGTATTTGGTCCTTCAAGTGCTTCACAATTTATTATCAATCCTACTTGTTTTCTTTTTATGCCATTAGCCTTAATTTTGCGTAATGCATCTTGCCCAATAAACTTTGTTTCAATGTCTAAGTTAATTAACCGATCCATACCAACTTCAAATGGATTAGTGTTTATATCCATATCAGCATGATATGATAGCATACCGCCTTCTATGCGCCTTATTGATGATGTATGCCCAGGATTAAGGTTAAACTCTTCTCCTGCTAACATAATTTTATCCCAAAGTTCACTTCCACGAGAGCCATCTTGTAAGTAAATCTCATAGCCTAATTCACTGGACCAACCTGTTCTTGATACAACTAAATTAATTCCATCTAAGTTTAGATGCTTTAGCCAATAATATTTCAAATCAATAATGTTTTCACCAAAAAGCTTTTGCATTATTTTTCCTGATTTGGGCCCTTGCAATTGTAATGGTGAAACATCTGGTTCATGAATTGTAACGTCCAAGCCAGAATTTACTGCTACGCCTTGCGCCCAAAGTAATATATCACTGTCAGCTAATGAAATCCAAAACCTATTTTTCTCTAGGCGAAGCAAGACTGGGTCATTTAATATACCGCCTTGTGCATTCGTAATAATTATATATTTACATTGCCCAATAGCTAATCCTGATAAGTCACGAGGTGTAAGAAGCTGTACAAATTCTGCAGAGTCAGGCCCATTTATTTCAACCTGTCTTTCGACTGCAACATCACATAAAATTGCATCATTTACTAAATTCCAAAAATTTTGTACTGGATCACCAAAATCACGTGGAATGTACATATGATTATATACAGAAAATCCCTTAGCGCCCCAACGAATAGTTGCGTCAAAATAGGGAGATTTTCGTATTTGTGTTCCAAATCCAAAGTCATCTTTAATTTTTTTTGGCTGCATTTTCATTTGCTCATATATTATTAAATTTACAAAATTATACTTTAATTTTGGCTAATAAACTGTACTAAATTGCTAAAAAAAACAGTCTGATTAGACTAAATAATCTTACTTTTGTATATTTTCTAATCTGACGGTATTAACTTAGTCAAATTAGGATGAGATGATTTTATATTTTTTGTAATTATATATGTCATATATTTGTCTATTTTTAAGTCATCAGAAATTAATTCATTCATTAATTCCTGAAATTTACTTAAATTTGATGTGATTACTTTCATTATATAATCAGTGCCACCACCAGTTGCTATACACTCGGTTATTTCGGATATGTTTTTTATATAATTTTCAAATTTTTCAAAATCAGATTTTCTGTGATGTGATAAAGAAATGGTAACAATAACACTTGTTATATCAATAATCTGATCTAAAGCTATGTTCGCTGAGTAACCTTTTATAAGGCCTGATTTTTTTAGTTTATCGAGACGAACCCAACATGGTGTTGCGGATAAATTTACTGCTTCTGCTAATTTTGATTTACTAAGGTTGCCATAATTTTGTAATGCATTGAGTATTCGAATGTCTGTTGCGTCGAGTGATATATTTTTCATAAATTGGTCCATAAAAATTATAAAGCAAATTAATTTTAAGTCTAAAGAACTTTTAAATAGATATAATGAATATGCAAATTAATTTATAATTTTAAAACGATATTTAACTATACCTTATAATAATAAATGTTATAAATTTATAAATAAATGAAAGTAATACAATAAATGAATAATATTGCAGTCATTGGTCTTGGATCTATGGGGTATGGAATTGCTAGCTCTTGTTTACGCAGTGGCCATTCAGTTTGGGGTGTGGATACAAATAATAAACTAATGACTAAATTTTGCGATCTAGGTGGGCAAAAAAGTCATCTAGATGATAGTATTTTGGATATTGATGTAGTTGTTGTAGTCGTTTTAAATTCTATCCAAACAAAGTCAGTACTTTTTAATGATAGGGGTATTGTAAAAAAATTAAAGCCAGGTTCTGTCGTTATTTCATGTGCAACTGTTGCTCCAAATTTTGCAAAAGAAATGGAATTGCGATGTGAAGAATTTGGAGTGCTTTATTTGGATGCTCCAATTTCTGGGGGATCTTTAAAAGCTGCAAACGGACAGCTTTCAATTATGGCATCAGGATCAAAAGAAGCTTTTAGGTGTGCTCAAAAAACCTTAAATAGCATATCTGAAACTGTTTTTGAATTGGGCAATGAAGCGGGCGCTGGAAGTGCCATGAAAGCTGTTAACCAATTATTAGCTGGTGTTCATATTTCGGTTATGGCTGAGGCGCTAACTTTTGGAATTTCCCAAGGAGTAACGCCTGCAAAATTTATTGAAGTTATTAGTAAGTGTGCTGGAACAAGCTGGATGCTAGAAAATCGCGCACCTCATATAGTAGATGGTGATTATACGCCTCATAGTTCAGTTAATATTTGGCCAAAAGACCTAGGTATTGTGTTGGATGTGGCTAAAAATGCTAAATTTGATGCGCCAATAGCTTCTGCTGCATTAAAACAATTTAAAACTGCAGTTGATATGGGGTTGGGTTTAGAGGACGATGCAGCAGTAGTGAAGGTTTATGCAAAATCAGCTAATTTATCTTTACCCAAAAAGTTATGATAACTTAATTTTACTAACCTAAGGTTTAATGATTTATGACAACTTATTTAGGATGTATTGCAGATGATTTTACTGGAGCAACTGACTTAGCAAGTATGCTAGCTAGATCGGGTGTCAACGTATCTCTTAGGATCGGTGTGCCATATTCAAATTTGGAAACTACTGCCGATATTGAGGTTATTGCGTTGAAAACAAGATCAATGTCTTCGATTAATGCTGTTAAAGAATCTTTATTGGCATTGGAGTGGTTGAAGAAAGCAGGAACTAAAAAGTTTTTTTTTAAATACTGCTCAACATTTGATAGTACATCTAAAGGCAATATTGGTCCTGTTGCAGAAGCGTTGATGAATGAACTCAAGGTTAACCAAACAATCTATTGCCCTGCTTTTCCAGAGAATGGCCGATCAATTTTTATGGGAAATCTTTTTGTTGGCCAAAAGCTTTTGTCAGAAAGTAATATGAAAGATCATCCACTCACACCTATGAGCGATAGTAATTTAATGCGCCTTTTGGGTGCTCAGGTTACAAAACGAGTTGGTTTGGCTGACCGAATGATTGTAAGTGAAGGATCTAATGCATTAAAGGAAAAATTAATTGAACTAAAAGAAAATAAGATAACACACGTCATTATTGATGCCGTAGCTGATAGTGATTTAAGTATTATAGCAAATGCTTGTCAGGATATGAAATTCATTACAGGTGGCTCTGCATTGGCAATGCCCTTATCCGAACTTTATAAATTATCAGGAAAAATATCAGAAAATAATAGTTTGTATAATAATAATAAATTAAGTGCTGGTAGTTTAATATTGTCAGGTAGTTGCTCAGAAATGACGTTCAAACAAGTTAATGATTTTGTTTCTCGGGGCGCAATCTCGTTTCAACTGGATCCTATCGATTTAGCCAAAAATGGTACTAAAAAAGTATTAAAATGGCTTTTTAAACAGGATTTTACGAAAAATATTATAATTTATGCTACTGCTGATCCAAAAAGTGTAAAAAAAGCCCAAGATATACTTGGCATAGAAAAGGCTGGTAAGATTGTTGAGCAGGGACTTTCAGAATGTGCAATTAGAGCAAAAGAATTAGGTATGAAGCGCTTTATAGTTGCTGGAGGCGAAACATCAGGTGCAATTACAAAAGCTTTTGGGGTAACTCAGCTCAACATAGGCAAAGAGATAGCTCCAGGTGTTCCTTGGACTTTTTTTGGCCCTAAAGATAATCAAATTGCCTTATCACTTAAATCTGGTAATTTTGGTAGAAAGAGCTTTTTTACTGATGCTTTGAACAAATTGGAAAATATATGAATGACGAAATTAAACTTCGTGAACAGATTTGCATATTAGCCAAATCAATGTTTGATCGTGGACTTACAGGCGGCAGTACTGGGAATATTTCTTCTCGAACATCTGATGGTGGACTTTTAGTGAGTCCAACAGGAACAAGCTTTGGGCGCCTTGATCCAGGACGACTTAGTAGATTTGATGCTGATGGTGAATTCATGTCTGGGGATAAGCCAACAAAAGAAATGCCACTTCATACTGCATTTTATGAAACTCGAGGGACTGCAGGAGCCGTGGTTCATCTACATTCATGTCATTCTGTTGCCCTTTCCCTTATGCCTGATATTGATCATGAAGATTTTTTACCACATTTTACTCCATATTCTATTATGAGACTAGGTCGCGTAAAATTATTACCTTTTTTTATGCCAGGAGATCCTGAAATGGGCAAAGCAGTACGTGGTTTATCTGGGAAGCGATCAGCCGTGATGCTTGCAAATCATGGTCCTGTCGTAGCTGGAAAAGATATTGAAGCAGCATGTAATGCTATTGAAGAGCTAGAGGATACAGCTCGACTTGCAATGATGACGCGTGGAATGAATGCAAACTCTTTGAATGATGATCAAGTTAAATCAATAATTACAAAATTTGATGTGGAGTGGGACTCATAAAGTTTTCAGCAAATCTTGGGTTCCTTTGGAGCGAATTGACATTAACTGGAGCAATTTATGCCGCTAAGGAGGCTGGGTTTGATGCTGTTGAATGCCATTGGCCATATGAAACTGACCCTAAGGATATCTCTAAAGCACTTCTAGAAACAGATTTTATAATGATTGGCATAAATACTCGAAGGGGTGATGTTGATGCAGGCGAAAATGGCTTGAGTGCATTGCCTGGTAGAGAGAAAGATGCAAAAAAAGCTATAGATGAGGCGATTTCTTATGCGAGAATTATTAAGGCAAAAAATATTCATGTGATGGCAGGATTTTCTTATGGTGATAAAGCCAGGGATGTTTTTATTAGAAATTTAAAGTATGCATGTGATAGAGCAATAGATCATGATATCACAATTTTGATTGAGCCTTTAAACGAATATGATGCACCTGGATATTTTCTAAAAACAACGTCTCAAGCTTTAAATATCATTAAAGATATTAATCGTGCCAATCTAAAGCTTATGTTTGATTGTTATCATGTTCAATTAACTGAAGGTAACATTTCACTCAAACTTAAAAACTTAATGCCATATATTGGACATATACAATTTGCTTCTGTTCCGGGTAGAGGTGAGCCAAATGATGGTGAGCTGTCGTATAAATTTATTTTCAAGTTAATTAAACAATTAGGTTATCATGGTCCAATTGGGGCAGAATATAAACCAAAAGGAAATACTAATTTATCTTTGGGCTGGCTTAAAAAATAAAATTTAGTATCAATATTAAATAGTTTTTTTAAATCATTAAATACATTATGATTTATCAGTAGATTTAAATTTAAAAAAAATATTATTTTTTATAAGTAATATATGATATTATTATCATATTCATATTTTACAATACATAATAGACAGAAATATAATTTTTCCGTATAGTGTATTAAATAGATATTAATGTGAGATTATAATGAAATCAAATTTTGTAAAAAAAATCATATTATTGAAACAAATGCTAGATGATATGGAAAAAGATATTGGATTAGCTTCTCTGTCGGGTGTGGAAAAAAATGTCTATTTTGCAGCTCAAGATATGAAATCAAGTGATGGATTGGTTAGAACGAAAAATATTCTTGAACATAAGTTCACACAAAATATGTCACGACCTACATTTTTTAGGGCGTTAAAATCTATAGAAGCAATGGGTCTATTATCTCATTCGGATGAAAAAAAAGTTGGCTTATTTTTTGTTGGTAATGGTAAAGATTAGATATTAATTTATTTATAAATAATAAATATTTCTAAATAAATTAATATCTAAAGTACGCATATCATGTATTGTTCTTGACCTAACCCAAACGATTGTTATCATAAATATATGCTTAAATATGCAACTTTGATATATCTAATTTCAATGCCAGCTTTGGCTTATGGTACTTTTACATGTAAGGAATTGGATAGAATTTCATTAGCAGCAGAAGGGTCAATGACCCCAGCTTATCCAGGAAGAAAATTTACTTTTTCTTGGGATATTAATGGATTTTCTGGAGATGGTGTATTTTATCATAAAGACTATGAAGTGACTAAGATTAGTGAAATGGAATTTAGCGCAATTGCAAAAAATTCTGATCGTCATGACCTTTTTAGATTTGAGAAAAGTATTTTAATGCACACAGCGATTGTGAACTACAGATCTGAACCGTCAATACAATCCCAAGTCTTTAGTTGTATGGAAGTTAACTAGATTTAATCCATAATATTCCATTTATATTAATAGAAATATGATTGCTATTTTTTCGTAGTGCGCATAAAAATTATAAAATGTCTACTGTATGAATTCTAAGAAAGGAATTTATATTTAAGTTTAGCCTAAAAAATCACTTCTTATGGAATATTTATGTCAGAGTTTATTTTGCATCATTATTGGCCATCACCTTTTGCTCATAAAATACGACTTGCATTTGGATTAGCTGAAGTTGAGTGGAGCTCTGTTGAAATACCTCGAATTCCTCCAAAGCCTTATTTGATGCCACTAACTGCAGGTTATCGTCGTACACCAATATTGCAGATTGGGTCTGACATTTATTGTGATACTCAAAATATTATACGCACTTTAGCTGAAAAAGGTTTGGCAAGCGCTTTATTTCCAAACGGATGCAAAAGTAAAGCACTTGTATTTTCATCATGGATTGATGAGACTGTTTTTGAACTTGCAGCACGAATTGTTATTACTAAATCAATTGATTCAGCTCCAAAAGAGTTTATTAAAGATCGGGGTGATTTGTATTTTGAAAAAGGTTGGAGCCAAGAGAGCCTCTTAACAAAATTACCAAGTGTGATATTGCAACTTGAATCTAAATTACAAATAATAGACGATATTTTAGCAGAAGAGGGAAATGTATTTTCGAATAAATTATCCTATGCGGATATTTCTGTTGGGTACTTATTGTGGTTTTTAAGGGGCAGATGGGAAGATGGCCCAAATATTCTTAATAAATATGACAATATATTGAGATTAGAAAATCAAATTAATCAATTGAATGAAAAGCTTTCTAAAAATTTAAGAGATATTGATGCTTTAAAAATTGCTTACCAATCTTCGCCAGAATCTCCTAATGGAGTTCATAATAATCTGGTTACTCAATTGAAAATAGGTCAGAATATTTGCATCAAACCTAAAGGCGATTCCTCTGATCCAATAGTTACAGGAAAGTTAAGGTTTTTGGACAGTTTAACTGTATCAATAGATTATAATTCATCCGAAGCAGGGCATACTGCTGTTCATTTCCCAATTTCAGGTTATGAAGTATTAGCGAAAAATTAACATCATGGTACATTGGTAAAACAAAATAATGAATTTATAGGGGATTAAATTATGTCTATGTCTGGAACACCAAAGGAAAAAACTGACCAAGCTCTAATTGATGCATTTTTAAAAAAAGGTGGGAAAGTAACAAAGGGGAAGACTAAGCCCATGAAGCATGAATTGGGACTTAGTAATAATGTGTGGAATAATCCACTAACAAAAGATGAAAAAAAATCTCTAAAAAAGTAAATTTATTTAATCTTATAACTTACTAGATTTATAGAATAACCCCGATATAATTATAATGACGTGTCTACTTGTTATTCGTAAAGAGTTATACCCATACTCAAGGTAGGCACGTTTTCGCTTTTATCAGAATAAATAATACAATTGTTTTACAAATATGATTTTTCGAACCATTCTTGTATTAACGCACTTAAGTCACTCCACTGCTTGAGTGCGTCAGATACATAATCATAAACTGATATTTAATTTCTAATACTAGAATGAATAATTTTAGTAACGTGCCTAGAAGGGATAGTGAAAATATGACCAAAAATATATTATTCATTATGTTCGATCAATTGCGTTATGACTATCTTTCATGCGTAGGTCATCAAACGCTTGAAACGCCAAATATAGATCGTCTAGCGTCCATGGGTGTTAGGTTTTCAAACTGTTATGTTCAATCGCCAGTTTGTGGTGCGTCTCGAATGTCTACGTATACTGGAAGGTATGTAAGTTCACATGGGGCTGCATGGAATAATGTACCTCTTAAAGTTGGAGAGTTAACTTTGGGAGATCATTTGCGAAAGGCTGGTATGGATTGCTGGCTGATTGGTAAAACACACATGAAAGTTGACGCTGATGGCATGGAACGTCTGGGGCTTGTACGCGATAGTGTGATTGGTGCTCGAGTTTCTGAGGCTGGTTTTGACGTCTGGTTACGCGATGATGGATTATGGGCATATGGCCCAGATGGGCATTATGATAATAAGGTGTCGCCATATAATAATTTCCTAAAATCAAAGGGCTATGAAGGTGACAATCCTTGGGCTGATTTTGCGAATGCTGGTGTGGATAAAGACGATCAAATGACGTCTGGTTGGTTTATGAAATATGCTGGAACAGCTGCAAATATTCGTGAGGAGGATAGTGAAACACCCTGGCTAACAAATGAGGCGATCAAGTTTATTGATACACAAGGCGATAAGCCATGGTTGTGCCATTTAAGCTATATTAAACCACATTGGCCCTATATAGTTCCAGCACCATATAATGATATGTACACGGCTGCAGACGTGCCTGATGCTATTAGAGATGATGCTGAACGGGATGATCCTCATCCCGTTTATAAAGCATTTATGGAAAATACTATTGGTAAGACTTTTTCACGCGATGAAGTGCGCGAAACTGTAATTCCTGCCTATATGGGACTAATTAAACAATGTGATGATCAGATGGGGCGGCTGTTTAAATACCTTGAAAATAGTGGGCAAATGGAAAATACAATTATCGTGCTGACCTCTGATCACGGTGATTATTTGGGAGATCACTGGCTTGGCGAAAAAGATCTTTTCCATGCACCTTCAGTCAAGGTTCCTTTAGTAGTATACGACCCATCCCGCGCAGCAGATTTAACACGTGGTACAGTAAGTGATGCGTTAGTTGAAGCGATTGATTTGACAGCCAGCTTCGTTGAACATGCATCGGGTGAAATCCCTGATCATATACTTGAGGGGAAGTCCCTGTGGCCCATTATTCATGGGCAAGTTGTCGAATTGTCTCGTGATTTTGTAATCTCTGAATATGACTACTCGCAGCAAAAAATGGCTCAAAACTTGGGTGTCAGCGCAAGAGATGCACGATTGTTTATGGTGGCTGATAAGCGGTGGAAATTTATTCATGCTGAAGGTGGCTTCCGCCCTATGTTGTTTGACTTGGAAATTGATCCAAATGAGTTCACTGACTTAGGTGGAAAAAGCTCACATCAAGATATCATTGAAATGATGTATAAACGTTTAGCGCAATGGGGGCGTCGAATGGCACAACGCACAACAATTGATGATAAAAGCATTCAAGAAAAATCTGAAATGGATGGTGCTGTAGGTATCATATTGGGTGTTTATGATGATGCGGATGTCCCAGATGTTGCCGCAGATTTTTATCGTGGTACTGCAAAAGGTAACTACCTTAAATAATCAAAAATGTTGGGGGTTAGATTTTTTCTATAGATAATTATTTTAGATTGTGCTCAGTAATGATTTCTAATGCATTAATGTTTTTGACGATCTTGTTTATTTTTTCCCATTTGGTTTAGGGGTTGATGAAATCACATGACGTCATAATTTGGAGGCGAGTACCGGAATCGAACCGGTGTACACGGATTTGCAATCCGCTGCGTCACCACTCCGCCAACTCGCCTTCCGATGTGGTAAGATGGGCTATATCAACGAGTAGAATATGGTGCAAGATGAAACGTATGATTTTGTTAAGCTTTTGATTGCGGGTATAGTAAAATTTAGGGTATGCGCAATTATATTATTTTGTTAATTAATTAATTCCTAAATATGAGAAGCAAAAATGGTGAAGTCTATTATGATTCAGGGCGCTGGCTCTAATGTTGGCAAGTCAATGATTGTTGCGGGCCTTTGCCGTGCGTTTAGCTCTAGAGGATTGAAGGTTTTACCATTTAAACCACAAAATATGTCAAATAATGCTTCTGTGACTTCAGACGGTGGAGAAATAGGTCGAGCTCAGGCGATGCAAGCACTTGCATGCGGTGTTAAGCCAAGGATTGATATGAACCCTGTATTGCTAAAACCTGAATCTGAAGTTGGAGCACAAGTTATTGTACAAGGTCAAAGATTAACAACAGTAAAGGCACGTGATTATGCTAAGTTAAAGCCAACTTTAATGCCTAGAGTAATGGAAAGCTTTAATCGATTAGCTGATGATGCAGATCTAATTATAATTGAAGGTGCTGGAAGCCCAGCTGAAACAAATCTTCGAGATGGAGATATTGCAAATATGGGTTTTGCAGAAGCTGCTAATGTTCCAGTTATTTTGGTTGGTGACATCGATCGGGGTGGAGTCATTGCACAATTAGTTGGAACACATACGATTTTGCCTGCTAGTGATTTATTAAGAATCAAAGGCTTTATGATTAATAAATTTAGAGGTGATGTAACATTATTCGATGGTGGATTAAGCGATATTATCAAGCACACAAATTGGCTATCAATTGGTGTATTGCCTTGGTTTTTAGACGCTGTTTATCTTCCTGCTGAAGATGCGTCTGATATAAAACCTAAATCGATGGGCAGTGGATTTAAAATTGTAGTACCAAAATTATCAAGAATAGCAAATTTTGATGATTTGGATCCATTGTCTGCAGATCCAAATATCTCTGTTGAGATAATTTCTGCCGGTCTCCCATTGCCAATGGATGCTGATTTAATACTTTTGCCAGGAACTAAATCAACAATTGGAGATTTAAAGTTCTTTAGAAAACAGGGATGGGATATAGACTTAGCTGCTTATATTCGGGCGGGAGGTCAAGTACTGGGAATTTGTGGTGGGTATCAAATGTTGGGCAAGGAAATAATAGATTCTGAAGGAATAGAAGGTACTGCTGGAAAGTATGAGGGGCTTGGCCATTTAGATGTTATCACAGAGATGCTCCCTGAAAAACAGCTGGCACTAGTTTCTGGTGTTGATATTGAATCAGGTGCTTATGTTGAGGGTTATGAAATCCATATAGGACAAACAAATGGTGATGATTGTAATAGGCATTGGCTAAATATTAATGGAAATAGTTCTGGTGCTGGTTCGCCAGATGGTAAAATTCAAGGATGCTATATTCACGGACTGTTTTCATCGGATGAATTTAGGAAAGAATATTTAGAGCGTGTTGGCGCAAATATTGCTAAAACTGAATATTCTGTAAAAGTTGAGAATACTTTAGATGCACTTGCAAATCATATGGAAAAGCACTGTGATTTAGATAAAATATTGAAGATTGCAACTGAGAGATAATTTTTACTTATTTTGCAATTTTTCTAGAATCTTAATTCTTGCCTCACCTAAAGGTGATTTTTTTATAACATTATTGTAATCAATTTCTGGATCATAAACTTTTATATCCAAATTTAGATTAGAGGCTGTTAATTGTCCCATTTCAGATATTACATTGTATGCTTGAACTTGCTCATCCCGCAAAGCAGAAACTAAGTTTGATCTTGCAGATAGTAGCTCTTGTTCTGCATCTAAGACATCTAAAGTAGTTCTTGACCCTAATTTTGCTTCTTCGCGAACGCCTTCAAAGGCTATTTTTGAAGATTTGATTTGTGCATTACTTGCTTTTATTGCTGCAACTGCTGCAAGCCATGAAGAATGATAAATTTGCAGATTAGATCTTGTCATTAATATTGCATTATCAAGTGCATATTTTTTTATCTGTTTATCATTAATGGCCGCGCGGCGCTTACTTCTTAGTTCACCACCACTAAATAATGGAATAGTAGCCTGAATTGTTGCGCCAGTTGAAGATCTTATAGATGAGCCCGTTTTAGTAGTTAAACTACCTGAAATAGTAGGGCTTCCAATTTTTCTGGATGCATTAATTTTATGCTCTGAAGATTTGAGATTAAGCTTTGCAGCGCGAATACGAGGATGATTTTCTAGGGCAATTTTTTCAGCTATATGCAGTTCAATTGGAACATCAGGATGTTTAGGTGGGTTTGCTAATTTACCAGGATATTCTCCGACCACGAGAAGATAGCTTGCACTTTTACTTGATAAACTTGCTCGCCGTGCCTCTACATTACTTAAAGCTAACGCAAGCCTTGCTTCAGTTTGACTGACGTCAGTTCTTGTTACCTCACCAACTTCATACCGATTTTTTGATGCTCGCAATTGTTCTTTTATAACTTTGATATTGCTTTCTGCCAAATCTAGATTTGCTTTAGCTTGCCGAAAATCCATGTAGCTTGTGATCGCTTTTAATAAATTATCCTGCTCTGCTTTAATCAATAACTCACGTTCGGCAAAAACAGCATATTTAGACGCATCAATTAAATTTAAAGATTGGCCACCATCATAGATAAGTTGTTTTATAGTTATATTAGCACTGTTGGCGTAGTTTCCATTATTGTCATCAAGGTTTTGTGAAAGTGTGGCGCTAATCCCTGGCATTATCAAGCTTGATTGTTGAACCACAGATTCATTTAATTTTAATATTATTTCACGTTGCTGTGCAATCAATGGATTGTTCGCATATGTTGCTTCGAGTGTTGTTTTGAGGTCTGTTTCTTGAGCATTAACAGAACAAGCCATTAAAGAGGATATAACAAGACTAATAATAAATTTGTTCATGGCATTCCTCGTAGGATTCTATTTATATTTATATTTATTTTTAATTAAATCAAATTAATGAGAATGTTTCTGTAATTGCAAAATCTTTTAAAACTGGTGCTGAGGCGTCAAATTCTGAACGCCATGTAATATTAGATCCTTTTTTAATACCTAAATAACATTGCCCCATTGCGCCATCAGTAAATATTCCAATAATTCTTCCACCATCTTTTAATTGTTCTTTTAACTTATCAGATAGTTTTCCTACGCCACCTTCTATTATTATCACATCATATAAACCATGCTTTGCATCACCATTGCTTAGCTCACCTTTGATTACAATTGCGTTATCTACTCCATTATCCTCTAATGCTTTTTGAGCAAAGGTTGCCAAGTTGTGATCTGACTCTAATGCTACTACAGCTTGAGCTAATCTTGCTATAACTGCTGTAGAATACCCAGTACCACAAGCAACATCTAAAACTAGCTCTTCAGATTTAATAGATATTGAATCCAACATTTTTGCAAATATTCTTGGATCCAAAATTACCCGATTATCTGAAATTTTTAAATGTTCACCCATGTATGCAATGGATTGCTTTTCGATGGGGACATATTTTTCTTTGGGTGTTTGTAGTAGTGCATCTATAATTGGATACTTTGTCACATCAGATGGCCGCACTTGGCAGTCTACCATAGCTACACGCGCAGTTTGAAAATTAGTCATTTGTAATATCAACTTTGAAAAAATAAAATGGTTTGTGCTTATTGCCATAGCTTAGATCGATCAGCAAGAGAATCTTAGTTTTGAATGTTGCGTAATGATAAGTAAATTATTATTTATCTAGATAAATGAATTTTTAAATTGAAAATAGATTGTTTCCAAATCGCGAACAATTATAAATTTTAGTAAAATTTCTCCCATGGCTTACAAGTTGTAAACCAAAAAACAGGTTAATGTTTTTTTTTTGAAATATATAAATTATTGAAATTTAACGATCTTTATCTATTTTTTGATATTCATAAATATATTGTATATTTGCATCTCGTGGTTTGATTTTTTATATTATTTGGCTCACGGAGTTTTGTAATATTTGGTAAATTTAGTTGACCAATTATAAACATATGCTAACCTCAAAATTGTTAATTCATGGTCTTTAATAGATGTTTAATAAATCCGTCATTGATTCTGAATCACACTGTTAACAATTTTTCTAGTTTTAAAATAAACCTTACAGCTAGTATTATAATCCACATCCTTGGGAGGGGAACATGACAGATAAATTAAACCGTAGAAAATTTTTGCGTGGAACCGCAGTCGCAGGAGCAGCTACTCTTGCAACGCCAGCAATCGCTGGTAGTCACGCAACAACATTGAAAATGCAAGCTGCTTGGGGCGGTGGAATATTTTTAGAAAATGCACAGTCTTATGTTGACCGTGTTCACGCTATGGCAGGCAGTGCACTCAAAATAGATTTATTAGCTGTTAATTCGGTTGTTAAAACATCACAAATGCAAGATGCGGTACACCGCGGCGTATTAGATGCATGTCACTATGTTCCAGCATATTGGTACTCAAAGTCAAAATCAGCATCATTATTTGGAACTGGCCCATGCTTTGGTTGGTCTTCTCAAGAAGTACTTGGTTGGGTAAACTACGGTGGCGGACAAGAATTATTTGATGAATTGATGGGTGATCTAGGTTTGAATGTTGTTTCATTCTTTAACTCACCAATGCCAGCACAACCACTTGGCTGGTTTAAAGAAGAAATAAAAAGTGCTGCTCAAATGGATGGATTGAAATATCGTACAGTTGGTTTGGCTGCAGATGTTTTACTAGAAATGGGAATGTCAGTCGTTCAGCTTCCAGGTGGTGAAATTCAGCCAGCAATGAAGTCAGGGCTAATTGATGCTGCAGAATTTAATAACCCTACATCTGATCGTGATTTCGGTATGCAGGATGTATCAAAAGATTACCATCTCGCATCTTTCCACCAATCTCAGGAATTTTTCGAAGTTTCATTCAATAAGAAGAAATATGATAAATTACCTGCAGAATTGCAGGCTATATTGAAATATGCATCAGAAGCAGAAAATTCAAACTTCTATTGGCATAATACAAAGCGCTATGCTGATGATTTGCAAACATTGCAGAATGAGCAGGGTGTCAATGTTCACAGGACACCAGATAGTGTTATGCAAGCTCAGTTAGATGCTTGGGATATTGTAGTTGACAGAATTTCAGGTGAAGATGCTTTCTTTGCTAAAGTGATTGAAAGTCAAAAAGTATATGCTGAAAATGTTATGGGTTACCTGAATTTGAATCAACCTGATTATAAACTGGCATATAAGCATTACTTCGGTTAATTAATTTATAGATATTACGAGGGCCAAATTTGGCCCTCGTTTTTTTATATAAGGGAGAGAGCTATTGCTCAAATTTGTTCATAGCATTGAAGGCCTAAGTATATGGGTTGGGAGAGCTTTTGGTTGGTGTATATTAATTCTTACACTTTCAGTCTCGTATGAAGTTTTTATGAGATATGTATTAAACTCTCCAACGGTTTGGGCATTTGATATGATGGTTCAAATGTATGGAGCATTATTTTTAATGGCTGGACCATATGCATTGGCGCAAGATACGCACGTACGCGGTGATGTATTGTATCGATTGTTTCCAGTCAAGTGGCAGGCTAGATTAGATTTTTTACTCTATCTTATATTTTTCTTCCCGGGTATTTTGGCACTATTTTGGTACGGTTGGGAAATTGCATCTGATAGTTGGCGGTACAAAGAAGTAAGCTGGAATAGTCCAGCAAGAATACAAATTTATTTTTTCAAAACATTAATTCCATTAGCTGGCATACTTTTACTTCTTCAAGGATTTGCTGAATTAGTAAGATGTTGGGCCGCAATGCGAACAGGTATTTGGATGAAAAGACTCGATGATGTTCGTGAGACTGAAGATATGTTGATGAATGATGACAACTTATCAGAAATTTTAAACATTAACAAAAAAGCTTAAACACAGCATTAACGAAAGTTACTAAAATGACAAATCCTGAAGTTGCAATATTGATGCTATGCATGTTTATTATGCTAGTTTTATTAGGCTTTCCTATTGCATTTACATTAATAGCTATGGGCGTAGGTTTTGGTTATTACGCATATTACGACGGTCCGCCAGAAATCTTCTCTGAGATATTTGATAACAATATATTCTACTTGTTAAATCAAAATACGTATTCTGTTATGGAGAACGATACCCTGGTAGCAATACCGCTCTTCTTGTTTATGGGTTATGTTGTTGAAAGAGCAAATATTGTAAATAGGCTCTTCTTCTCGCTATATATGGCTGCTCGTAATTTACCAGGATCTCTTGCAATTGCTGCATTACTTACTTGTGCCGTATTTTCAACGGCATCAGGGATTGTTGGAGCCGTTGTAACGTTAATGGGATTGCTAGCTTATCCTGCAATGGCAAATGCAAATTATAATAAAAGTTTTGCTTCAGGCGTGATTTGTGCAGGAGGCACCCTTGGAATACTCATTCCACCTTCGATTATGTTGATTGTGTATGCTGCAATTGGAAATCTTTCACCACTACGTTTATATGCTGCAGCTGTATTCCCTGGGTTATTATTAGCTGGATTTTATATAGTCTATGTTATTTTTAGGGTTTGGTTGACGCCATCCTTAGCACCAAAACCAGATTTAAAAGATATACCACCACAGCGTCAAATTTATTGGGATCTCTTAGTATCTTTCGTTCCTTTAACTCTATTAATCACGGTAGTTTTAGGCTCAATTCTTGGTGGACTTGCAACACCAGCTGAAGCTGCTGCGATGGGTGCTTTAGGCGGTATTATTTTAGCTATATTATACCGAGCTATGACTTGGGATAAATTAAAAGAAAGTGTGTTTTTAACCGCAAAAGCAACTGCAATGGTCTGTTGGTTGTTTGTTGGTTCTTGGACTTTTGCGTCTGTATTTTCATACTTAGGTGGGCATGACTTAATTTCACACTGGGTTATTGGTATGGATTTGACAACGATCCAGTTCTTAATTTTGGCACAGTTAATTATATTCATATTGGGTTGGCCATTAGAATGGTCAGAAATATTAATTATTTTTGTACCAATATTTCTTCCATTATTAGAGCCTTTTGGAGTTAATCCATATTTCTTTGCTATGTTGGTTGCACTGAATTTGCAAACATCTTTCCTCACGCCTCCAATGGCCATGTCTGCCTATTATTTAAAGGGTGTTCTGAAAGATCAAATTGAATTAATTGAAATATTTAAAGGTATCATGCCTTACTTATCTATTGTTATCTTTACGATGTTTCTCATGTATGTATTCCCTGGAATAGCCCTATGGTTCCCAGACTACTTATTTGGTAAATATATACCATGATTAAAGAGCCTAACACTTTAACAGCGATGGAAGCTGTAAATTCCATCGCTTCAGGGTCACTAAGTTCAGTAGATTTAGTGCAGTCATGTTTAGATCAAATATCAAAAACTGATAATGAAATAAATGCATGGGCATACCTTGATAGTGAAAATGCTCTAAAGCAAGCTGAACAATGTGATCGAATACGAAAAGAGGGAAAAGCAACTGGTCCGCTTCATGGTATACCAGTTGGTTTAAAAGATGTGATTGATACATCTGATATGCCAACAGAGTTTGGAACTCCAATCTTTGAAGGTCATCAACCTCATAAAGATGCCAGAATTGTAGAAAGATTACGAGAATCTGGTGCTGTGATAATGGGAAAAACAGTCACAACTGAATTAGCCTTTATGCACCCAAGCAAGGCACGAAATCCTCATGATTTAAACAGAACACCAGGAGGATCATCAAGTGGATCAGCTGCAGCTGTAGCAGCCAATCATGTTCCAATTGCAGTTGGTACACAGACAAATGGTTCTGTAATTCGACCAGCATCATTTTGTGGCACCTATGGCTTCAAACCTTCATCTGGCACCATTCCTAGATCTGGTGTGCTTCAAACATCACAAACTCTCGACCAGGTTGGATGTTTTGGTCGCTCCTTGGCTGATGTTGGGCTTCTAAGTGATGTTTTAGGTTCATATGATCAAAATGATTTAAATAGTTTCTCGCGCCCACGCCCAAAAATGATGGATGGTGCACTCTCTGAGCCGCCAGTTACTCCAGATTTAGCTTGGTTAGATTTGCCATTCTATGATCGCTTGGCATTAGAAACACGTGAAGGTTTAGATGCTATAACAGACATTTTAGGCACTCAAGTTAATAAAATGACTGCTGCTGATCAACTTTCTAATTTGGTCGCTGTACAAGCAAGAATACATGAATATGAAATTTGCAAACATCAAAGCAATGTTTTTGATCAAAATTGGGATAGACTTAGTGTTACTATAAAAGAAGTTATTAGTCGTGGTCGTCAGATTAGTGAAGATGAATATAATGACGCGCTGGCTGTTAAAACTTCAGCTCAAGATTTTTTTGCTGATTTCTTTACTGAGTTTGATGCTATTATCGCTCCCGCTGCAATTGGTGAAGCACCATTTGTTAAGGACCAAACAACTGGAGACCCAATTTTTTGTACACTTTGGACATTGGCTGGGTTACCATCCGTAACACTACCACTTTTGGTAGGGGAAAATGATATGCCAATCGGTGTCCAATTAATAGGTGAGATCGAACAAGATGGGCGTTTATTAAGAACTGCAAGTTGGCTACAACAATTTTTGGCTTCAGAAGCCTCAAAATAAAGGAGAGAAAATGTCTTATAATATTAAATTATTAGTTGGTTTCATTGGCACAGCAATATTAGTTATATTTATTGGTGGTTTATCCTATTCAATTTCTACTGGATTTGCTGGGTTCTCAGGTGGTTTCCCATTCATGATTATTGCAATAATTGTATGCTCTGCTGCGATCTATGATTTCTGGTCTGAATGTGTTCGTAAAAAATGAATAAACCCCGCTTATGGATAACGCGGAAATTATCAGATGCTACCCTTGAGCGGGCTGATAGAGATTATGAACTTGTTGTAAACTTAGCTGATCATCCAGGGACAAAAGAGGAAATAATTTCTGCAAGTTTTGAATTTGATGCTATAATTCCTTGCCACTCTGAAATATTTTCCGCTGATGTAGTCTCCAAATTTGGCCCACGATTAAAAATTGTTGCTAATCACTCTGTTGGTATTGATCATTGTGATTTATTAGCATTAAAAAGCAGAGATATTATAGTTACAAATACACCAGATGTATTATCAGACGCTACAGCAGAAATAGCCATGCTACTAATGCTTGGTGCGGCCAGGAAAGCAATCTCTGGTGATAATATCGTCAGAAGTGGTGCTTGGACAAATTGGTCACCATCTTTTATGGTTGGAAAACAAATTACCGGTTCAAGATTAGGCATTATTGGTATGGGGCGTGTTGGGCAGGCGTTTGCAAAAAAAGCTCGTGGTTTTGATATGGAAATACACTATTTCAATAGAACTAAATTAAGCAGTGATCTTTCTTTTGGTGCAATTTATCATTCTTCAATTGAAAGTTTACTTGAAGTATCTGATTTTCTATCGTTGCACTGCCCTTCAACACCAGAGACTTATTTATTAATGAATGAAATTCGCTTAAATCTAATGCCTATGGGATCCATTATTGTTAACACTGCGAGAGGTTCATTAATTGATGAAAAAGCTTTGATTAATGCATTGCAATTGGGACAAATTTCAGCAGCTGGGTTGGATTGTTATCAAGATGAACCAGGCGGTAATCCTGAATTTTCAAAGTTTAATAATATTTTTATGTTACCCCATATAGGTAGTGCTACTGTAAAAACTCGAGATGCAATGGGTTTTCGTGCACTTAACAATTTAGATTCTTATTTTGCAGGAAAGACACCTGCTGACATATTATAAATAAAAGGAAATAAAATGACACAACTTGCTTTTCTGGGACTTGGTGTAATGGGTTATCCAATGGCTGGACATTTATTGAAAGCGGGACACGATGTAACTGTCTATAATAGAACAATTGCAAAAGCTGAAAAGTGGACTGAAACTTACGGTGGAAGTTCTAGAGAGAAACCTTCTGAAGCAGCTGAAGGTGCAGATATGGTTATTGCTTGTGTTGGAAATGATGATGACTTGAGATCAGTATGTTTGGGTGGTGATGGTGCCTTTGCATCTATGAAGCCAGGTAGTATTTTTATTGACCATACAACCGTTTCTGCTGCTGTTACGAAAGAGTTACATGATATTGCAGAATCTCTTGGAATTGCCTTTGTTGATGCGCCAGTATCTGGTGGGCAAGCTGGTGCAGAAAATGCACAACTTTCAATCATGTGTGGTGGTGCTCAAGAACATTATAATAAAGCAGAGCAAATAATGAATATTTATGCAAAATTATGTAAGAGAATTGGAGATAGTGGTTCTGGCCAATTAACAAAGATGTGCAATCAAATTGCTATTGCAGGTTTGGTGCAAGGTTTGTCAGAAGCGTTACATTTTGCACAAAAAGCTGGTTTGAATGGTAAGGATGTAATTGAAGTAATTAGTCAAGGTGCTGCAGGGAGCTGGCAAATGGCGAATAGATATGAAACTATGTTAGATGATCACTACGAACATGGGTTTGCTGTAGATTGGATGAGAAAAGATTTAGGCATATGTTTGGATACAGCAAATGAGAATGGTGCAAGTCTCCCTATAACAGCTCTTGTTGATCAGTTTTATAAAGATATACAGAAAATGGGTGGTGGTCGATGGGATACATCTTCACTTCTTAAAAGGCTGAGTTAACATTTCTAAAATTTTATGAAATATGATCTATAATTAGATATATTGTGTAAGATATTAACCAAGACACTTTCCCTTACTTTATCTGCACTGTATGAAGCGTAAAATAGTGTTTTAAAGGCAATAAAGATGGCAATGGAAAAAAACTTTGATCCCACTTCTAGAGAAGCGGAAATTTGGAAGAAATGGGAAACAGCAAATGCTTTTAAAGCTGGAGCAAATGCTCAGCCAAATTCTGATAGTTATGCCATAATGATCCCGCCACCAAACGTCACGGGTGTTTTGCATATGGGGCATGCATTTAATAATACTTTACAAGATATCTTGATCCGTTGGCACAGGATGCGTGGATTTGATACGCTTTGGCAACCAGGCACTGACCATGCAGGTATTGCTACACAAATGGTTGTTGAACGTGAATTGGCAAAAAACAACGAACCAACACGATCTGAATTAGGCCGAGAAGTATTTTTAGAAAAAGTATGGGCTTGGAAAGAAAAATCGGGTGGTACAATAATCAACCAGTTAAAACGTCTAGGTGCTTCATGTGATTATTCACGCACAGCATTTACTATGGCTGGAGCTCATGGTGATACTAGAACAGGGCATGAAAATAGTGCTAATTTTCATGATGCTGTATTAAAAACTTTTGTAGATTTTTATAATAAGGGACTGATTTATAAAGGAAAAAGATTAGTAAATTGGGATCCACATTTTGAAACAGCTATCTCTGATCTAGAAGTTGAAAATATTGAAGTTGATGGCCATATGTGGCATTTTAAGTATCCATTGGTTGGCGACGAAACATATACTTATATTGAAAAAGATGAAGATGGTAATATTGTTTTAAGCGAAGAACGAAATTACATTTCAATAGCAACAACTCGACCAGAAACAATGCTTGGTGATGGTGCTGTAGCAGTGTTTACTGATGACGAAAGATATGCCCCAATTGTTGGGAAGAGTGTTCATCTACCTTTGTGTAATAGAACAATTCCAGTCATTGTGGATGAATATCCAGATCCAGATTTTGGTTCGGGTGCTGTTAAAATTACAGGAGCTCATGATTTTAACGACTATCAAGTAGCAAAGCGCAATAAAATTCCAATGTATTCATTGATGGATACAAAGGGAGCGATGCGTTCAGATGACCTGGAGGATAATTTTGTTCCACAGAAATACCAAGGGATGGATCGGTTTGAGGCGCGAAAGGCTGTTGTGGCTGATATTAATGAATTAGGCTTGATGATTAAGGTTGAAGATAAAAAGGTTATGCAGCCTTTTGGTGATCGCTCAAAAGTAGTCATCGAACCAGCTTTAACTGATCAATGGTTCGTTGACACTGCACAAATTGTCCAACCAGCAATTGATGCTGTTAAAAATGGCACAACAAAAATTTTACCTGAAGGTGATAAAAAAGTTTACTTCCATTGGTTGGAAAATATTGAACCTTGGTGTATTTCTCGCCAGTTGTGGTGGGGCCATCAAGTACCTGTTTGGAATGACCATGATGGTAATGCGTTTTGTGCGATGTCTGAAAAAGAAGCTATAAAACAAGCCCTAGAAAAATATCAGTCAGAATATCCAAATGATGACATTAAAATTATTGTTACAGATAATTTAAACCAGAATGATACTCAGGATAATATAGAAAAAAATATAAGAACAGTTCACCTATCAAGAGACTCAGATGTTTTAGATACATGGTTTTCATCAGGTTTGTGGCCATTTGGTACACTTGGGTGGCCTGAAAATTCAAAAGAATTAGAACGCTATTATACTTCTGACAATCTTAATAGAACATTAATAACTGGTTTTGATATCATTTTTTTCTGGGTAGCTAGAATGATGATGATGGGTATAGAAACAATGGGTAAAGTACCATTTGAAACTGTATATGTTCATCCATTGGTTCGTGATGAACATGGTAAAAAAATGTCTAAATCTACTGGTAATGTAATGGATCCATTAGACTTGATAGATAAATATGGTGCTGATGCTGTACGTTTTACTCTTACTGCAATGGCTGCAATGGGCCGTGATTTAAAGCTTTCTGAAAACCGTATTGAAGGATATCGTAATTTTGGCACTAAATTATGGAATGCGACACGTTTTGCAGAATTTAATAATGCATCCCCTAATGGTGAATTTAATCCTAAATTAGTAAAGCAAACACTAAATAAATGGATAATTGGTGAAACTGCTTTAGTTCGGGAGGCAGTTGATAATTCCTTGGAACAATATCGTTTCAATGATGCTGCAAATTCATTGTATGTCTTTGTTTGGAATAAAGTATGTGATTGGTATGTAGAGCTTTCAAAGCCACTTCTTCAAGGTGATGATCTAACTATAGCTGAAGAAACAAAAGAAACTTTAGCTTGGGTTTTGGATCAGTCATATATATTGTTGCATCCTATTATGCCTTTTATAACAGAAAATCTTTGGTCTGAAACTGGTTCTCGGGAAAAACTATTAGCGCACGCTGAATGGCCAATATATACTTCAAATGAATATGTAAGTGATATCGCTAATAAAGAAATGAACTGGGTAATATCACTTATCGAGCAAATTAGATCAGTTAGATCTGAAATGCGAATTAATGCTGGGTTGAAAATTCCAATGATACAAATGTCTTTGGACGATGTGGCTCAGAAAGCTTTAAATAGTAATAAACCCATGATCATGCGGTTAGCGCGTATTGATAATATCTCAATAGCAGCTGAAGCTCCAAATGGAGCAATTACACTACCAGTGGAGGGTGGGCAGTTTTGTTTACCACTAGCAGATATAATTAATGTTGATGCTGAAAAGTCACGGCTAAATAAAGCTATAGAAAAATTAGAAAAAGAATTAAATTCAATTTCTCAAAAGCTTTCAAATGATAAATTTATATTAAATGCACCTGAAGCAGTAATTTTGGAAAATAGAAACAGAATAGAAATTGGTGGAGAAGAATTATTAGCACTTCAGGCTGCTTTAAGCAGAGTCATGGCTTTGGCTTAAATTTATTTGATTTATGTTCTGTTTCTTTTCTGGATTAAATGTGGTTATTTTAAACATAGTTGTAATAAAATGAGTTTGGATTAGTTGATGAGTAAGGATAAAAAATTATCACCAAGATTAACTGCACTATCACAATCGCTTCCATCTAGTGTACCATTTGTAGCCCCAGAAATGACAGAGCGATTATCCGGTATCCCATTTATTGCAAGATTAGGCGCAAATGAAAGCAGTTTTGGGCCATCTCCAAAAGTTAGACGGGTGATAGCTGAGTCTGGCTCAGAAGTTTTCAAATATGGTGACCCTGATGCTTTTGATTTGAAAGTAGAGCTTGAAAAGCAATTGAAAGTACCAAACCAGAATATTGTTGTTGGTGAAGGTATAGACGGATTAATGGGTATATTATGTAGATTAATGCTTGAAGAAGGGGATGTTGTTGTAACCTCTAATGGAGCATATCCAACATTTAATTACCAAGTAAAAGGTGTCGGTGGTAAATTGGAAACTGTGCCATATTTAAATGATTATGAAGATCCTAAGGCGTTAATTGCAAAAGCTAAGGAACAAAACGCCAAAATGATATACTTAGCTAATCCAGATAATCCAATGGGTACCTATCACACTGCAAGTATAATTCAAGAAATGATTGATTCTGTTCCTGATGGAAGTCTATTGGTATTAGACGAAGCTTATATTGAATTAGCCCCTCAAGGAACAGCACCTAAAATAGATATTTTAAACAAGAATGTTATTAGACTAAGAACGTTTTCTAAAGCTTATGGGCTGGCTGGAGCACGTGTTGGATATGCAATTGGTCATATGGATTTAATAAAATCATTCGATAAAATTCGGAATCATTTTGGTGTTAATACCATTGGCCAAAAGGCTGCTTTGGCTGCTTTAAAAGATCAGCTATATGTTGCAGAAGTTTGTAAATCTATTTCACTTGGTCGTGAAAGAATTAATCAGATTGCAATAGAAAATGGTTTAAAAACAATTCCTTCATCTACTAATTTTGTAGCAGTAGATTGTGGTAAGGATGGTAACTTTACCCGAAAAGTATTGGCTGAATTGGTTGGAATGGGTATATTCGTAAGAATGGCATTTGTAGCGCCACAAGATAGATGTTTAAGAGTTTCGATTGGTATACCAGAAGACATAGAGCTCTTTGCTAAAGCATTCCCATTAGCATTAGAAAATGCAAGAAAAAAATAACTTTACAGTATTCAAAATAATAGGTTTTAAAATTCAAATGTATGCCACTTATCTAATGGAATAATTATTCCGTTGGAATGCTGTAATTGGCGTAGTATGCTAATTTTTAAACGATTGAGAAATAGCTTTTTTATGGCAAAAAAAAATCAAAAAATTATGACAGCAAGATACGCATATAGTCGACTTTGGAGAGATTGGTTAAAGGAGCATTATGTTACTTTAGGTTTTACATTTATTCTAATGATAATTGTTGCTATTTCTGCTGCTGGTTATGCTAAATTTATACAGATTATAATTTCAGCATTTGAAGTCAACTCGGTCACAGTTATCTGGTGGGGCCCATTAGGGATTATTTCTTTAGCCTTGGCTAAGGGGTTGAGCCAGTATTTTCAAATAATATTACAAAACAGTGTTTTGTCCAGAATGCAAGCTAACCTACAATCTAAAATGTTCTCATGTTTAGTTAATATGGATTTAGCAAACCTTTTAGCAGAATCCCCAGCAGCTCTTGCGGCAAGATTTTCGGCTGATATTGAGCTAGCTAGAGCATCAACAACAGCTATATTAGGTTCCATTACTGCTATTTTAACAATATTTGCTACTTTTGCAGTTATGCTATCTATTGATTGGGCTTTAACTATAAGCTTAATTTTTATTTTTTTATTTGCATTTGGGCCTGTTGGGATTGTGGGGGCTAAAGTAAGAAAAATATCTGTTGATACACAAAAAGAAATTGCCAGTATGACTGAAACTGTGAACGAAGGTTTAGCAGGTATTAGAATGGTAAGAACTTATAGGTTAGAAAAAAAACTAACTGAAAGTGCTAATGCAACTTTTGAACGTTTGTTTAAACTTCGCATTGATTTAACAAAGTGGCAATCAAGTGTATCACCTTTGATGGAAATTCTAGGCGCAATTGCTATTGGTGCATTACTGCTCTTAGTCGCATTAAGAATGAAATCAGGTGCAGTTGATTTAGCAGGGTTTATCGGTTTACTTACTGCCCTTGGAGTAGCGACAAATCCAGCAAGAAAGCTTGGGGCATCATATGCTGCAGCACTACAAGGTATTGCTGCATTAGAAAGAATATATCAACTATTTGATACACCAAATAAAATTAAAGATGGTAATTTTGAGTTTTCCCCAGAAAAAAAATCAGAAGGTCATCTAAAATTTGACAATGTAAATTTTTTATATCCAGATGGTTATCAAGCACTTCATGATATTAATTTAGAAATTAAAGCTGGAAAGTCTTATGCATTTGTTGGTCGCTCTGGGGCAGGAAAATCTACAATTTTCAATTTATTGTCTAGATTATTTGATGCATCAAATGGAGTTATATCACTAGATGGGAGATCGCTTTCAGATTATAAAATTTCATCATTAAGAGATCAAATTTCTGTTGTTGGACAAGATAGTATTTTGCTGACAGGTACAGTTTTAGATAACATTGGTTTTGGGCGAGATAGTGCGAGTCGTGAGGATTGCTTAATCGCTGCAAAAGCTGCTGCTGCTGATATATTCATTTCAAATCTTGAAAATGGATATGATACAAAAATTGATCCATCTAAGATTAAATTTTCTGGTGGAGAACAGCAAAGATTATCAATTGCCCGTGCAATATTAAGAGATGCGCCAATTTTACTATTAGATGAACCAACCTCAGCGTTAGATGCGCAATCAGAAAATCAAATTCGTAAAGCATTAGACGAATTATCAAAAAATAGAACAACACTTATAATAGCTCACAGATTATCTACCATTTTAGATGCTGATCAAATAGTTGTAATGGACAAAGGACGAATTGTTGACCAAGGAACTCACAAAGAATTGCTTGAACGTGGTGGAATTTATTCAGAATTATTCAATTTACAATTCGATTTAAGCCCACAAAATAAAAATGAGAATAGAAAGAAGTCTTTTTCTGGAAGTAATAAAAACAATTGGACTAATCCACTGTTTAGGTTGTCTAAGTATTTAGGGCTTTAACTCTTTATTTGTATGACTTCGCTAATTTTTCAGGGTCAGCACCAAATTTAAACTTAAGAACTAAAATTATATTTTTGATACTTCTTTTTATCCATCCTTCGTTTTGATACTTACGAGCTGATGTTTTAACATCTATTGGTATTAATTGAAGCTTATGCTTGAGTAGTTTTGCTATCGAAACATCTTCCATTATTGGCAAATTTGGATATCCTCCAATTTCTTTGTAAAGTTTTTTTGAAATCAGTAAGCATTGGTCGCCATAAGGAAGTTTTAAATACTTTGACCTTAAGTTTGCACCAGCACTAATTATTTTTGCCTTTATGCTGGCATCATCAAAACTTAATTTACAGTATCCCGCATTTTTTCCAGTTTTAATGTGATTAAGAAAAGCATCTGTCCATCCACTTGGAAGCATGGTGTCAGAATGTATAAATAGGATCCATTCCCCCTTTGCTTGCATAGCGCCTCTATGAAGTTGTATTCCCCGACCTCTTTTTCCTTTTATTAGAATTGCACCAATTTCTTCACATATTTCATTTATAGCATCGGTAGAATTTCCATCTGAAATTATTAATTCTTTTATCAAACCAGTGGTTATACCTTCGGATAATGACATCAAAGTAGGTGCAATTGTTTTAGTAGAATTTAAGGTAGGTATGACAATAGATAAAAAAGCTGGCATTTATATTGGTAATCTCCAATGTTTATGGCTAAGTAAGTTTAAGTTATACTAAAATATAGATTGAGTTATCAACATGTATCCTGAAATTATAACAAACAGATCTATATTAAAGATATCTGGCAACGATACAGACAGTTTTTTACAAAGTTTAGTTACAAATGATATTTCACATGCAAAAGATGATTTGGTATATGCGGCACTTTTATCACCAAAGGGAAAGTACTTATTTGATTTCTTTATTTCCTCATACCCTGGAGGTTACTTAATAGATGTTTCGTCAGACCAAGCATATAAATTAATTCAGAGGCTAAACCTTTATAAATTGCGTGCAGATGTAAACATTGAAGAGACAAATATTAAGGTTGGAAGGGGATTAGAGCTAATCCCAGAAAACGCTCTTCAAGATCCTAGAAGCCATATGCTTGGTTGGAGAGTTTATGATCCAATCAAAACTCAAAGTGCAAGTATAGATTGGGATAAAATTAGAGTCGAAAACTGCATTCCTGAAACAGGAATAGAACTTATTGCTGATGAAACGTACATTTTAGAAGCAAATTTTGAAATTTTATCTGGGGTGGATTTTCGAAAAGGTTGTTACGTCGGGCAAGAAGTAACAGCTAGAATGAAGCACAAGACTGAATTGAAAAAAGGGTTTGTGACTGTTGAAATATCTGAAGTAGTTCCAGTTGGAACCACGATTATGTCTAATCAAAAGGTTGCTGGAATGGTTTTTACTCAATCAAAAGGAAAGGCAATTGCTTATCTAAGATTTGATAGGGTTTCCAATAATATGAAAGCTAACACTGCTGATATTATGTATCACGTACAAGTTTAGAAAATTTAGCATGGCCCTCGCCATTTGCTGCTATTAGTGTCCCAGTTTTCATGGGATCTCCATGTAAATTGATAGCTTCACATAAGCCTCCAGCTTCTTGAACTAACAATAAACCTGCAGCCATTTCCCAATATGTTAAGTCACGACACCATATCCCATCATTGCGACCAGCTGCTGTGTAGGCCAAATCAAGCCCTATAGCGCCTAGGCATCTAATTCCCCCAACACTTGGAGATATTCTTGCAAGGTCTTTTAGATGCGTAGCAATATCACCTTTGCTGCCAGATGGCATTTGAGTAGCAAATATCATCTGGTCTAAGGATGTGCGTCCTGAAACTCGAACACGTTGTTCATTTAACCAAGTTCCAGCACCTTTTTCTGCTAAAAATATTTCTTCAATAACTGGGCTTAAAACCACTGCTGCTACTATAGAACCTTTGTATTCAAGTGCTATTGATACTGACCAATGAGGGAGGCCATGGATAAAGTTATCAATCCCATCTAATGGGCGGACAATCCATCTGCGAGTAGGATCTTCGCCTTTTTTTTCTATACCGCCTGTTCCTACAAATCCATAATTAGGACGTGCTTCGAAAAGCATTTCTTGTAGAATTTCTTCTGCACGTTGATCTGCGCGCATTGCAAAATCATTAGGTCCTTTTTTTGAGACCTGCAATTTATCAACTTCTTTAAAATCGCGCATCATAGCACGACCAGCGACGCGAATTGCTTTTAACATTACATTAATATTTGCAGACCATTGAGCCATAGGTATAACCTTTGATATTCGGATTTTGAACCTATATGCTGAAGAAGTGCAGATACCAAGCAGAAAATTAAATTCTTTCACTTCTTGTTAATTCGATAAAATCTTTCATAAAGGGTGTTTCTGCTTCTGATTGCCTAACCGCGGCATAAAGTTTTCTACTTAATCCATTTTCAGTTACAGGTTTAGTAATAAAGTTATGTTTGTACTTTTGATCTTTTACTACCCAATCAGGTAATACAGAGACCCCACGTCCAGAAGCTACAAGTAGAATGATAACTGCGGTTAGTTCAGCCTGTCTAATCGCTGCGGGTTCTACATGAGCTGGAATTAATAATTGTGAAAAAATGTCTAGCCTATTTTTATCTACTGGATATGTGATTAAGGTTTGGTCGCGAAAGTCTTCAGCAGCTATAAAGTCTTTATTTGAGTAAGGATGATTTGTTGCACAAACAAATGTAGGAACATACTCAAAAAGGGGTTTAAATGTGATACCTGCTATTTCTTCTGGATCAGATGATATTACAATATCAACTTCTTCACGTTGCAAGGCTGGCAATGCATCAAATGAAAGGCCTGGCTTAATATCTAGATCTATGTCAGGCCAGCTTTTGCGAAAATTCTCTAAAACTGGGAATAACCACTCAAAGCAAGCATGACATTCAATTGCTATATGTAATCTTCCGCCCTGACCACTTATTACTCCAGCAAAATCATCTTCAAGTGCTGATACTTCTGGTAATATTTTTTCAGCTAATTCTAATAGCTTATGCCCGGCTTTTGATAATTTTAATGGTTTTGATCTTCTAAGAAATAATTCCATACCAACCTGGTCTTCTAGTGCTTTGACTTGGTGGGATAGTGCAGATTGTGAAATACATAAAATATCAGCTGCTCTGGCAAGTCCACCATATTCATGAATGGCTTTAATCGTTTTTAAATGACGAAATTCTATATACATGTAAAATCCAATATTAAATATTTTCATATTATTTATTAAAAATATGAATTTGATTCAAGTTAAATATTAGGTGATATAAGTATAAAAAAAGGTATTATTATGAACATCAACCATAAAGATTTTGAATTATCTTTTGAAATATTTCCACCGTGTGATTTAAATGCAAGTTTTAAACTTTGGCGAACAATCGAAGAGTTAGCGAAATTAACCCCTAAATTTATTTCAGTCACATATGGTGCAGGAGGATCTACTCGTGAACTATCTCAGACTGCTCTTTCTATAATTGCAAAAGAATACAAACTTGAGGTGGCCGGTCATCTAACGTGTATGGGCTCATCAAAAAAAGAAGTAATGAAAATTGCTGAGAAATATGCAGGCCTTGGAGCAAAAAGGATAGTGGCTCTTAGAGGTGATTTGCCTACCAAGAATAATGAAAGTAATATTAATAAAGATGTTTTCTCATCATCCATTGAATTAATAAGTGCACTGAAAAGCACTGGTAATTTTCAAATATCTGTTGCGGCTTATCCAAACATTCATCCTGAGGCTAAATCGGAGCAATCTGATTTAGATATGTTAAGGGCAAAATTTGATGCTGGGGCAGATAACGCTATAACCCAATTTTTCTTTGAGGCAGAAGATTTTTTAAGATTTCGTGATAAATGTAGATCTGTTGGAATTAATCAAAAAATTATCCCAGGCATTTTACCTATTGAAAATTGGGAAAAAACAAAAAAATTTACAAAACGTTGTGGTCTTGTTGCTCCAGAGTGGATGAATAAATCTTATGAAAACTGTCGAAATAAAGAAGAACAAACTTTACTATCTAAAGCTATTTGCACAGAAATTTGTGATGAATTAATACAAGAAGGTATAAATAGCCTACATTTTTATACATTAAATGATCCATATATGACACGTGAAGTGTGTAAGGCACTGGGGCGTAAATTTAATTCTTCATATTTGAGCTATGTTGCCTGAAATAAAAAATTTACGCGCGTTCAGAATATTCCATTGTTTCCGTATGAACGACAATATCTGTGTCCTGTTCAATAAACGGAGGAACCATTAATCTCAGACCGTTATCTAAGACGGCTGGTTTAAAACTATTTGCAGCGGTTTGGCCTTTCACTACAGGCTCTGTTTCAACTACTTTGCAAATGACTTTAGTGGGAAGTGATGCGCTTAGTGCTTCTCTTTCGTGGTATTCAATTTTGATAATCATTCCATCCTGAAGTAAAGGTCTTCGTTCACCTAATATGTCAGAAGGTAGTTCAATTTGTTCAAATGTGTCATTATCCATAAAAACAAGCATCCCATCATTTTCATAAAGAAATTGTTGGTCTTTTTGTTCTAAACGAACCTTTTCTACTTTATCAGCTGAGCGAAAGCGTTCATTTAGCTTTGAGCCATTGCGTAAGTTTTTCATTTCAACTTGGGCAAATGCTCCTCCCTTACCTGGTTTAACATGGTCAATTTTAACAGCAATCCATAGTCCACCGTTGTGTTCTAGTATATTACCCATACGAATTTCGTTACCGTTGATTTTTGGCATTTGTTATCACCTTGATAGGTTGAAATAATATTTTACTGACTTATATGAACAATACTAAGTCACGACAAGGTAGTAAAAAATGTTTTGTAATATTATAGCTATGCGTCAATTGCATATAAGCTATGCGCAAAATGGGGTACCTAATTGTTTCAAAATGGTCATATTACAAAAACCATATATATTTAAACAATCAAAAGGACGGCGAGATGTTTGATTTCGTTGACGACACAGCATATACGAACGATCAAGGCAAAAGAGCTCAAAAACTTTTTGCTGCAGTAGTTCTTGCAGCACTAGATGATGCAATTGCTGATGACAAAAAATATGGCAATGGTGTAGAATCTATTGCAAGATGGGCACGCTCTAGAGATGGTCGAGAAGTTTTAATGTGTGCAGGCATTGAGCCTACAGAGCGTTGTGTAGCAGGAATGATGGGCTTCGTTGAAAAAGGCGTTCGTACATCTGTTGCCTTATCTCGCGAAGAAAGTGAAAGACAAGCTGCTGCCAAAGAAGCTGCTTAACTTCGTAAAATATTCATGCGCCTCCGGTTCTGGGGGCGTTTTTGCATTTAAAGTTCAATAATACAGAATGAATTTATTTTAGTGGATTTTCTTCGGTGCAAATTAAATCAAATATAAAAGCAGCTTTATATTCTTTAACTGCATTTGCTATTTATGCTACACATGATGTTTTTGTAAAAATATTAGGCGCGGATTACTCTGCTTTTCAGATTGTATTTTTTAATGTCTTATTCGGTATGCCATTGGTTGCCTTGATCATGATACAAGATTCTAGGCCAGGGACATTATTACCAGTTCACCCAATGTGGTCAGGAATTCGGACAATAGCAACAATGATGACTGGATTATTAGCTTTTTATTCGTTCTCTATTTTACCACTAGCTCAAGTTTATAGTATACTTTTTGCCATGCCTTTGCTGATTACAGTTTTAGCAATTCCCATTTTAGGCGAAAAGGTTGGATTTCACCGCTGGATTGCGGTTCTAGCTGGGCTTATAGGCGTTTTAGTTGTTCTTCGCCCTGATAATGTTCAACTAGGCTTTGGACATTTAGCTGCACTAGGAGCGGCGTTTAGTGGTGCTACTGCTTCTGTTATTATGAGAAAAATTGGTAAAGACGAAAGGCTAGTAGTTTTAATGATTTATCCTATGTTAATAACATTTTTCGTAATGGCAATTGCTTTACAATTTAACTACAGACCAATGCCCATTGAGGATATGAGAATTTCTTTTTTAATATCAATGCTTGGATTGATAGCAACTTTATTTGTAATTGCATCTTATAGAGAAGGTGAAGCTGCAATTGTTGCGCCAATGCAATACTCTCAAATAATCTGGGCGAGTATATTTGGATATTACTTATTTGGTGAGCAAATAAATAGTTCTATGATTATAGGAACGGTAATTATTATAGCGAGTGGACTTTATATAGTAATACGTGAAAGTGGCTCTAACTCCGAAAATACTCCTGTTTTACGTACTCGGTCAAGAGAATTGGGAAGTGGTTTGCGCGTTGGAGCAATGTTGCGTGCTATAAGAAAACGCTAGTTTTTTTTTCCTTTATTTTTTACACGCCGAGTAGGTTCTGCAGAAGTGGGATCTTCTGGCCAAGAATGGCGGGGATATTTTCCACGCATGTCTTTTCTAACATCTGCATACGATGTCAGCCAAAAATTAGGTAAATCAGACGTAGTTTGAACTATTCTCATTGCAGGAGATAATAATTCTATCAGCAAAGGTTTTTTATTCTCCCCAACTGTTGGATGTATCTTGAGACCGTAAAGCTCTTGTAGTCGTATTTTTATTTTTGGTTGATTTCCACTGTAATCAATTGCAACCTTTGTTCCTGTTGGTGCTATAATATAAGCTGGTGCAAATTTATTAAGATAATTTATTTGCTCCCATGTGAATAGACTATCAATTATATTACTCATATTAAGCTTTTCTAAATCTATCTTTGATCTTAATCCTAGCAGATGTGGTGAAAGCCACTCATCTAAAGTGTCTTCTAAATTTTTAAATGAACAATTTGGTAAAAATGAATTACTTTGATTTAAGGTATTCACTCGAGAAAGAAAAAGTTTATTAGCTTTAGTCCATGGTAAAATTTCCAAGCCTAATTCTTTAACTCCTTGAGATAGTGCTTTAGCAACCATTTCTGAATCACAACTTTTCCAATTATCTTGGCTAAGTATAAGTGAATGATAGGTTTTCTGTTTTAATGTTATAACTTTATATTCACGCTTTGACCATTCACATACTAGTTTTGTTTCTATTTGATCATGGAATAATTCAATAAAATCTTTTTCAGAAATTTCTATACCGAGTCTTAATTTTGCTTCTCTTTTGTCTCCATCAAGATTCAAAGCAACTATCATTTTAGCTGATGAAAGTGGATCTGAGGGATCAATAAATGCACCTTTACCACCTGATAATAAGAATTGTCCTCGATTTTGCCCTCGGGACAATCCTATTCTATCTGGATAAGCTAAAGCGACCATTTGAGCATGGCTTAATTCTAATTCTCCCTTTGGGCGTAATTTATTTGAAAGTTTTATGACATTTGAACTAGCTATTTTGTCAATTTTATAAGGGTTATTTTTTTCAAAACTATTAGGATTTTTAATAGCATCTATACGTAATTTGAAATTTATAGGCGCTTTTGGAGATAAAATATCCCTAGAATCGAGTAAAGCTACGGCTAAATTTGCATCACTTTTCCCTGATAGAAGAATACGAGCTAATCTAGGATGTGTTGGTTCTTGTGATATTTTTTGGCCTAATGTTGTTAATTTATAATCAATATTAAGTGCACCTAGATTTTTTAATAGTTTTTGTGCTGATTTAAAGTCTGATGGTTTTGGGTGTGTTAAAAAAGGTAATTTCTTTGAGTTAGTTACCCCCCATGCAGCCAATTCCATTACTAAAGGTGACAAATCACTGACTAATATTTCAGGGTCAGGGAAGGGCTTTAATCCTCCATCTTCACCTTTGGTCCAAAGTTTATAGCAAATTCCATCATTTATTCTTCCAGCTCTTCCCATTCTTTGTGCAGCTTCTGCTTTTGTAACTTTTTCTGTAACTAGTTCAGACATACCAGAATTAGGGTCAAATCTTGATCGTCTTGTTAGGCCACTATCAACAACTATTCTTATATCTTCTATAGTTAATGAAGTTTCAGCTATCGAAGTAGCTAATATTATTTTACGATTTTTACTTGGTAATATTGCTTTTTGTTGTTCTTCAAATGACATAGCTCCAAAAAGGGGGGAGATTTCATAACTTTTGTTTAATCGAGGTTCTAAAAAGTTATAAAGACGTTTGATTTCTCCAACACCAGGTAGAAACGCAAGAATACTTCCTTGATTAATTAGAAGAGCTTTTTCAATTAACTCTGCCATTGAATGTGTTAAATTAGCATTCCAGTTTTTATCTGTTTTCCATGGTTTTGATAGATAATGAGGGCAAACATCAAATGATTTTCCTGCTGATGTTATAATAGGTGCATTTCCCATTAGTTTAGCAACAGGTTCAGCATCCAATGTTGCAGACATGACAAGTAATGCTAAATCTTCTCGTATCTCAGAACTAATCTCCAAGCAGAGTGTCAAACCTAAATCTGCATTGAGTGATCTTTCATGGAATTCATCAAAAATTATACAGTCTATCCCATTTAATTCAGGGTCATTTTGTATCATTTTTATCAAGACGCCCTCAGTAACGACTTCAATGCGAGTAATTTTAGAGGTCCTGCTTTCCCCGCGCATTCTATAGCCTACTGTTTGACCTAATTGATCGCCATAATGTTTTGCCAACCTACTTGCGGCGGATCTAACGGCAAGGCGTCGAGGCTGCAGCATTATGATTTTTTTCTGATATAAATCAGAGTCTAATAATGCAACTGGTATTCGGGTGGTTTTTCCAGCCCCAGGAGGAGCTTGTAATACAGCATGATTGTATTTTTGCATAGAAATGATGAGTTCATCTAAAACGTCATCTATGGGTAGTTTTTTTTTAAATTCAATCATATCTGTGTTGATAGGGTAAAAAATAACAAGTGTTTACTTAAAAATATAAAAAGTGTGCAAAAAAATAAGAAAAAGTCTAATACAAGTACCGAATCCCTTGACGTTTGGATGGGACCAGCCTAAATACCGGCTCTGATATACATATGTTTTCTGGTACTTTTACTAGATAGCTCAAATCAAAGGATTAAAACATGTCACGACGCTGTGAACTTACGGGCAAAGGCCCGATGACTGGCAACAACGTTAGCCACGCTAAAAATCGTACGCGCCGCCGTTTCTTGCCAAATTTAAATGAAGTAACTTTAGCTAGTGACGTATTAGGTCAAGCTTTTAAATTTAAAATTTCTGCTGCAGCACTACGTACAGTCGACCATAGAGGTGGATTAGATGCTTTTATGGCAAAGGCAAAAGATGCTGAACTGTCAGACAAAGCTCTAAAAGTTAAAAGAGATATAGCAAAAGCCGCAGCACCAGTCGCGTAAAAGTATTCTTTTCTATGATATAAATTACCCCGCTAAAAGTGGGGTTTTTTTTAACAAATTGAATATTGAGATTTTTTAAATGAGTAAACCCTATAGAAATCTGTTAATAATTATTTTAGCGATATTTGTAGCTGCTTGTGTTTTCTTTTTGTCGATATATGAAATACATGAAAATAAACTGCAAAATGAAAATCAAATAGGACACAAGAGTTTAAAAGTTAAGAATCTTTATGCTCGAGTTTCTAGTCCTTCTGCTAAATCAGGTGCAATATTTTTTATTATTGAAAATGGTACAGATATTGAACATCATTTAATTGGCGCCAGGGTCAACGTTGCCAAAAAAGCAGAATTACATACCCACTCAGTTGATAAAGGTGGTGTAATGTCGATGATAAAAATTGATGGTGGAATAAAACTACAGCCACAAAGCCGGGCGATATTTAAGCGTGGTGGAAACCATGTAATGATGATGGGACTTAAAAATGGCTTGCAAAATGGAGAGACTTTTTCACTTGATCTAATTTTTGATCATAAAACCCTAGAACTAGAAGTTTCTGTGGATAATGAAAAAAGTATTCAAAAGCATAAATATAAGATGAGTCATTAATATTTTAAACTATAACTGTTTGATTAGTCTTGCAGCTTCTTGACTAGGCTGAAATAAAACTGAACGATCTTCTCCAGGGAAAAACCTAGCTCTGCAAGCTGTTGGCATTGGGTTTGGCGAAAACATCAAAATATTTGGTCCTGTTTTTATTGTTTCACTTGCCCAACTTTCAAATAAAGCACGTTGTGCGGCTTTGCTTGAGCCATAATTACCAAAAAATTTATGCCCAGATACTTTGTCGTCAATATGGATAGCAGTACCAGATTTGGCTAAAAGTAAGCTTTCCATATTTGTTATTAATCTTCCTGTAGCAGTTATATTTATTGAAATTGTTTTTTCCCAATCTTTTTCTGAAATATGACTGACTGGTGATAAAGGAGAGGCGTGTATTGCACAGTGAACCCACAAGTGAAGACCTCCCCAACGTTTATGAATTGAAATACACATTCGTTTAACTGCTTCTTCATCAGTAATATCTAATGGTACAAGAGTAGCAGTTCCACCCTTTGACTGAATGCGATCATCTAAATCCTCTAGTGCGCCCGTTGTGCGAGCTACTGCTATTATATGGTAACCATTTTCTGCTAAAGCCTCAGACAATGCCGCACCAAATCCACGTGATGCTCCTGTAACTAAAGCAATTTTTTTCTTTTCTTTGTTCATATTTATTCAGCTGCCATTTTAAAACCCTTTGCCAACTGATCTGATGGCGCAATCGGGTATTCTCCAGAAAAACATGCATCACAATAAGCTGGGTTTGAATTGTCTCTACCGCTTTCAATCCCACAGGCTCTATATAAGCCATCCATAGAAATAAATTTTAAACTTGCTACGTTTAAGTGTTGGCGCATTTCTTCTGCACTCATAGTTGCGGCTAATAGTTTTTCACGTTGAGGGGTGTCTACACCATAGAAACATGGCCATGCTGTAGGTGGTGACGCTATGCGAAAGTGCACCTCAGCAGCTCCTGCATCCAATACCATTTCTTTAATCTTACGACTTGTCGTTCCACGAACAACGCTATCGTCAACAAGAATAACACGCTTTCCTTCAATTAAAGCCCTGTTTACATTTAATTTTAATCGAACACCCATATTTCGTATTTGTTCAGTTGGCTCAATAAATGTACGTCCCATATATGAATTTCTTATTATTCCCATGCCGTAAGGTATTCCACTCTCATGGCTGAATCCTATTGCTGCTGGCGTCCCACTGTCAGGCACTGGGCACACTAAATCAGCATCAACAGGGCTTTCTTTAGCTAGCTCAATACCAATCTGGCGACGAGTCTCATAAATTGATTGCCCACCTAAAATACTATCTGGCCTGGAAAAATATACTTTTTCGAAAATGCACGGCCTTGGAGCAGTTCTCTCAAATGGGAAAGTGCTTTTTATACCATCTGGTCCAATTACAATCATTTCACCGGGTTCAATTTCTCTTATATGCTCTGCACCTACAATATCTAGAGCACAGGTTTCAGATGATAATACCCAACCTTCTCCTAATTTACCCAATACCAAAGGTCTAACACCTCTTGGATCTCTGACACCAATTAATTTTGTCCGTGTCATGGCAACAACTGAAAATGCCCCTTCCACTCGTGATAAAGCATCTTTTAGCCGATTAGTATGGTCTTTATGAATTGACCGAGCCATCAAGTGAATTATGCACTCGCTATCAGAAGAACTTTGAAAAATTGATCCTCGTTCAATTAGTTCTTTTCTGAGGCTTTCAGCATTTGTTAAGTTTCCATTATGCGCGATTGCGCAACCACCCATTGCAAACTCACCAAAGAATGGTTGAACATCTCGTATGGCTGTATGGCCTTTATTTCCAGCAGTTGAGTATCGAACATGACCTATAGCATTATGGCCAGGCAGTGTGCTCATAAGACTTTCTTTTGTGAAGTTATCGCGAACATATCCAAATCTACGAGCTGAATTGAAGCCATGTGTTTCTTCAAAAGCAACTATGCCACCAGCTTCTTGGCCACGGTGTTGAAGAGCATGTAATCCTAGGGCAACAAAATTAGCTGCATCTGAGACCCCATTTACTCCAAAAATTCCACATTCTTCTTTTAATTTATTATGGTCGAACGGATGAGATAAAAATGGCTTTGTATCAGACAGACGCATGGGTTGATTCCGTGATTTTTTACAGCTTATTATCGTATAGACTAGGACATGCTAACTGTCACGCCATCCTAGCTTAAAACTTAATAATATCTTTAAAATAATTTAATAAGCAAGATATGATGTTCGAGTATAATTTATTTGCAGCTTATTGTTAATTCTTCATATTTATTTTGCATCCAAGAAGTTAGGCTTGCTTGTCCAGCATCACCGTCCTTTTCAATTACATTTTGAATATAAGTTTCTGAACCTGCTAATATTTTTTTAGTTTGTGAATTATCTATTATGTTTAAATCGGCACCAATAAAATTATAGACTACCAATGCTACTAAAATAAGTATTAAGCCTCGTAGTGCTCCGAATAAAAAACCAAGACTTTGGTCAAAGCTACCCAGAACTGATCGTTGGATTAATCCTGAGAATAATGGTGTAAAAATTGCAACGATAGCCAATGTTAATGCAAATACTGCCGCAAAAGCTGCAATAATTGAAAGTTCACATCGCGTTCCTACAATATCACTTATAATTGGAATTTCTCTCACCAATGGCTCAACACTTGGTGCAAATACAAATGCAGAAATCGCCGCTGCTATCCAACCTGCAATTGATAAAAGTTCTCTTACTAAACCTCGAGAGTATGCCAGAATGGCTGAAATTAATAGAATGGCGGCAGATCCACCGTCTACCAGTGTAAAACTATCCATATCTAATCCTTCTATTCTTCATCAATACTGCCAAAATGGTTTTCAACAAATATATCTATTGAATCATACTTTACTACAGTCATTCCTGATTCTGAAGATAACTTCATCCTAGATGGTGCAAAAGCACTTAAAAAACCTAGTTTTTTTGCCTCTTTTAGTCTATTTTCAGCCTGGGAAATTGGTCTTAATGCTCCAGATAAGCTTATTTCGCCAAAAATCACTGTATCGGATGGAATTGGGATGTCTTGTCTAGCTGATATTAAGGCTGCGGCAACTGCTAAATCAGCTGCAGGTTCTGAAATTCTAAGGCCACCAGCAATATTCAAATATACGTCTTTACCAGCAAAACTAATGCCACACCTAGCTTCCAAGACTGCTAATACCATTGATAGTCTGGAACCATCCCAGCCAACCACAGTTCGTCTTGGAGTTGCCAATGGCGATGGCGCAACCAAAGCTTGAATTTCAACTAAAAGAGGACGTGTACCCTCAATGCCTGCAAAAACTACAGAGCCTGTTGTTTTAACATCGCGCTCTGATAAAAATAGTTCAGAAGGATTGCTTACTTGCTCTAACCCTCTTCCAGTCATTTCAAAGACACCAATTTCATCAGATGGTCCAAATCGATTTTTTACAGCGCGTAATATTCTAAATTGATGTCCTCTTTCACCTTCAAAGTGTAATACTGTATCGACCATGTGTTCAACAACACGTGGCCCAGCTATTTGCCCGTCTTTAGTAACATGGCCAACTAAAATTATTGCAACACCTTTACGTTTTGCAAAAGTTGTTAGTTCATGAGCAGTAGCACGAACTTGGCTAACTGAACCTGGTGAGCTATCAACATGATCAGCCCACATAGTTTGTATAGAATCTATAATTGCTAAATCTGGCGTCTCTTCTTCGAGAGTAGTTAATATGTCACGTAAATTAGTTTCGGTAGCTAATTTTACAGAAGCATCTGTTAAATTTAAACGCTGAGCCCTCATTCTAATTTGGCTGCTTGCTTCTTCCCCAGATATGTAAATAACTTTTTTATTTGTTCGTGCAAACTCTGCTGCAGCTTGAAGTAATAAAGTTGATTTACCAATTCCTGGATCGCCAGATACTAATATTGCACTTGCCGGGACTAATCCACCTCCTAGCACTCGGTCAAATTCATTTATACCTATAGTACTCCGTTTTAGTGGAGCGTCTACTGTCGTCAGATCTCCTAATGTTATTTTTCGTCCTTTATTTGCTCCAAGAGTTTTTCCTTTCGGACCAGAAGCAAGAGGAGCTTCTTCTTTAATGGAATTCCATTCTCCACATGAATCGCATTTACCTGCCCACTTTTTATGAGCTGTATTACAATTCATACATGTATAATTTAATGTTGATTTAACCATATCACTTTGTGCCTTACACTTTAGCTAAGGGCAAGTGGTGCTTTAATTATTTTGTATTAGATAGAAGAAAACATGCTATTAACGAACAGCTTCAATTGGGCCTTCAGCATTACCATTTAAAAATTGGTTTAAGTATGGATTTTGAGATTTTTCCAAATCACCAATTACGCCTGACCATTGTACTAATCCATCATGAAGCATTATTACTTTATCTGCTATTGCCCTGACTGAACTCATGTCATGAGTAATAGTCATAGCAGTTGCACCCATTTCAACAACAATTTCGCGTATCAATTCATTAATAACACTAGACATAATTGGATCTAAACCTGTTGTAGGCTCATCAAAAAAAATAATTCCAGGATTTGCTGCTATGGCTCTCGCTAAACCAACCCGTTTTTGCATACCCCCAGATAACTCAGCTGGATATTTTTCAGCCACATCAGGCGATAATCCAACTCTTCTTAATTTTTCAACCGCAATATCTTTTGCTTGTTTTTCGGACATTTTATTTGACCCTTGCAATAGTCTAAACGCAACATTTTTCCAAACTGTTAAACTGTCAAATAATGCTGCATTTTGAAATAACATCCCAAAACTTGATAAAAATAAATTTCTATCAAGTTTTGTTGTATCCTGCCCATTTATAAAAATTTTGCCATTATCAGGTTTTTCTAACCCTAATATACATTTTAATAATACTGATTTACCAGTGCCTGACCCACCAATAATAACCATGCTTTCACCTTTTTCTATTTGCATGTTAACACCTCTAAGTACTGTATTTTCAGTAAATCTTTTATGTAAATTTTGCACCGTAATCATTAGAAAAATGCCTCAGTTAAAATATAGTTAGCCGCTAAAATCATTACACTGGCTGACACGACTGCATTTATTGTAGCTTTGCCCACTCCTTGTGCTCCTCTGCCTGAATTGTATCCATGGTAACAACCCATTAATGCAATGATAAACCCAAACACCGCAGCTTTTGCTAATCCACTTGTCACATCCTCCAGTTCCATAAAATCAACAGTATTTTTTAAATAATTGTTTGAATTGAAGCCTAACCTACCAGTTCCAACTAGATATCCCCCTAATATGCCAATTGTATCACCAACTGCCACTAATACAGGCATTGCAATGGTTGCAGCTAGCAAACGAGGCGCTACAAGATATTTCATAGGATTGGTGGATAATGTTACTAAGGCATCTATTTGTTCAGTAACACGCATTGTTCCTAATTCAGCAGCAATCGATGATGAAACCCTTCCAGCTACCATTAGACCTCCTAAGACTGGACCTAATTCCCTTACCATTCCTATAGCAACTATTGATGGAACTACGCTTTCAGCGCTAAAACGAGCTCCTCCTGAGTAAATTTGCAATGCCAAAGCTGCACCTGTAAATAGTGCAGTTAGTCCAACAACAGGCAAACTGTAAAAGCCAATTTGCATAAATTGTGAAAATAATTCTTTACCATAAAATGGTGGGCGAAAAATGTGAGATATGGAACTACATGCAAAAATTACAATACGTCCAATAGTTGAGCAAAAATCTAAAACTGAGGCTCCAATGGATCTTAATAATTTGTTAAATGTATTCATTTTATCCACTTATATATTCACGGACATATCTTTGCCCTAAACTTGTTAATATTTCATATCCAATTGTTCCTGCTGCATGAGCCACAGTATCTACGGTTTGTATTTCATTGATCAAATCTAATGTCTCTGGAGTATTATTTAATTCACTTATATCAACTGTAATTAAGTCCATAGATACTCTGGCTATTAATGGACATCTAACTTCGCCATCATATAAAAAAATCTTCCCATTTCCAATTGCTCGAATTAAACCATCCGCATACCCAGCAGATATTGTGGCAACTTGAGTGTCTTTTTGAGCAATCCAAGTGCCACCATATCCTACGGTTTCACCAGCTAATACAGTACGAGATTGAATTACAGGAATTGAAAGCTTTACAACTGGTTTAGATTCAGCAAATGGTAATCCTCCATAAAGTCCTATTCCAGGACGGCATAAATCAAAATGATATTCTGCACCTAATAAAATACCACCGGTTGCTGCCAATGATCTCCGTATATTTAGACCATCAGTTAAATGATGAAATGTTTTGAGTTGTTGCAAATTTTGTTTATGAGATGGCTCATCTGCACATGCTAAATGGCTCATAATCAGGCATGCATTTGATATATTTTTATCTAAAGATAAAAATTCATTAGGCTCCATTCCAAGCCTATTCATCCCTGTATCTAATTGAATGCCAAATTTTTGGCCCGATAAGGTTAATTGAAATTGATTATACTGATCAGCAGAATTTAATAAGGGAATAAGATTGTATTCCTTTAATATTAAAGCATCTTTTGGCATAAGCCCTGAAAATATAAAAATGTCTGGATCATTGCCCACGGCTTTACGAATTTCTATTCCTTCTTCAGCAATTGCAACAAAAAAAGTCTTCACATTCTTCCTCGTTAAGTTGCTTGCGATATTTTTTGCTGACAAGCCATATGCATCAGCTTTTATTACCGCTGCAGTTTCAACATTTTTGGAAGATTTTTTATCCAAATTTTGCCAATTTTCATAGATGGCTTTTGTGTTTATTTTAAGAATTGATTGGCTCATACCTCTTTTGGCCATAGCAATGCTCTTTGGTCAATAGCACAGTGTGACTTAGTGCCAAAAATATTTCCATAAAATATTATAAATGTTTACCCAAATTCGAATGCTTTTTATAAGAATCATCAAGTATTTAATGAAAATAGAATTTTTGTGAGTTTTGTTCATAATGGAAGACAGCAAATCCCTTGACCACAAGTGCAATCCGTATCATATCGGCAATCATGACAGACATTAGTAAAATCCGTAATTTCTCAATCGTGGCTCACATAGATCATGGCAAGTCAACTCTTGCCGATCGGTTGATTCAATCTACTGGAACTGTAGCTGACCGTGATATGGAGGCTCAATTACTTGATACAATGGATATTGAGCGTGAACGAGGAATTACTATTAAAGCCAATTCAGTACGCATCGAATATAATGCAAATGATGGTGAAAAATATATTTTAAACCTAATAGATACTCCAGGTCACGTAGATTTCGCATATGAAGTGTCTCGCTCAATGCGAGCTGTTGAAGGATCTTTGCTAGTTGTAGATGCATCTCAAGGTGTGGAAGCTCAAACTTTAGCAAATGTCTATCATGCCATTGAAGCTGACCATGAAATTGTTCCGGTTCTAAATAAAGTTGATTTACCTGCGGCTGATCCTGACAAAGTATCTGAACAAATTGAAGATGTGATTGGTATCGATGCCACAGATGCCATACAGATTTCTGCAAAAACTGGAGTAGGTATTCCTGACGTACTTGAAGCAATTATTACTAGATTGCCAGCGCCTAAAACAACTGAAGGCGCACCTTTAAAAGCTATGCTTGTTGATAGTTGGTACGATGCTTATCTAGGGGTTGTTGTTTTAGTAAGAATTATTGATGGGCAGCTCAAAAAAGGTGATAAAATTCGCATGATGAATACTAATGCAACATATCCTGTTGATAGAATCGGAGTATTCACACCAAAAATGACAAATATTGATGTATTAACTGCTGGTGAAATGGGTTTCTTGACTGCATCTATTAAGCAGGTATCGGACACTAGAGTGGGAGATACAATTACTCATGAAAAAAAAGGCTGCGTAGAAGCGCTACCAGGCTTTGCTCCAGCACAACCTGTGGTTTTTTGTGGGCTATTTCCAGTAGATAATGCCCAATTTGAAGATTTACGTGAAGCAATATCAAAATTATCATTAAATGATGCATCTTTTAGCACAGAGATGGAAACTTCTGCCGCTCTTGGTTTTGGATTTAGATGTGGCTTTTTAGGCTTACTGCATCTTGAAGTTATTCGAGACCGATTAGAACGTGAATATGACATTAATTTAATAACAACTGCACCATCCGTTATTTATCATATCCACATGCGAGATGGATCAATGGTCGAATTACATAACCCTGCAGATATGCCAGACCTTACTCATGTTGAACATATTGAGGAGCCTCGTATTAAAGCTACAATTCTTGTCCCAGATGAATATTTAGGAGACGTATTGAAATTGTGCCAAGATAGAAGGGGTATACAAATAGACCTTACTTATGCAGGTGCGCGAGCTATGGTTGTATATGATTTACCACTTAATGAAGTTGTTTTTGATTTTTATGATAGATTAAAGTCAGTCACTAAAGGATATGCATCATTCGATTATACTATGGAAGGATATCGTGAAGATAGACTTCAAAAGATGCAGATTTTAGTGAACGAAGAGCCTGTAGACGCTTTATCTACAATGGTTCACACAGACCGAGCTGATACACGTGGCAGAGCAATGGTTGAAAAACTAAAAGAATTAATTCCTCAACATCAATTTAAAATTCCAATTCAAGCTGCAATTGGTGGAAGAATTATTGCACGTGAAACTTTATCAGCTTTGCGAAAAGACGTGACTGCAAAATGTTATGGTGGTGACGTATCACGAAAACGTAAGCTTTTAGATAAACAAAAAGCTGGTAAGAAAAGAATGCGCCAATTTGGAAATGTAGATATTCCACAAGAAGCGTTTATATCTGCATTAAAGATGGACAGTTAGTTTTTTAAATATTTAATGTGCAGGCTTTATAAAAGTTCCATTTTTCAATTCATCAAAAGCTTGAATTAATTCTTCTCGAGTGTTCATAACAATTGGACCATGCCATGCAACGGGTTCTTGGATTGGTTTTCCTGAAATTAATAAAAACCGAATGCCTTTTTCACCAGCTTGTACTGTAACAAAATCTCCTGTGTCAAAGCTTACTAACGTTCTATTCCCAGACATATCACGAATATTTAGTTCTTCGCCTTTAATTTCTTTTTCTAATAATATTCCAGTTGGTTTTGAAGCGGAGTCAAAAGCTCCAGAGCCATCGAATATATAAGCAAAAGTCTTACGGTATGTATCAACTGGAAAGGTTTTTTTGACACCAGGGGGAACATATATATCCAGATATTGAGGATCTGCCGCTATACCATCTACTGGACCAGTTTTACCCCAAAAAGAGCCAACAATTACTTTAACTCTAGTTCCATCATCTTCAAATATTTCTGGAATTTCAGAACTATTAACGTCTTGATAGCGAGGATCTGTCATTTTTAATTCACTAGGTAAGTTTGCCCATAATTGGAATCCGTGCATTTGACCTTTTAAATTTCCTTTTGGCATTTCTTGATGAAGAATGCCTGATCCAGAGGTCATCCATTGGATATCACCAGCACCTAATGAACCAGAATTTCCTAGAGAATCTGCATGATCTACATTCCCTTCTAAAACATAGGTAATTGTTTCTATGCCACGGTGTGGGTGCCAGGGAAAACCTTTTTCAAAAGATTCTGGAATATCATTCCGAAAATCATCAAAAAGTAAAAAAGGGTCAAGCTCAGTCGGATCTGAAAACCCAAAAGCTCTATATAATTCGACACCTGCGCCTTCCATTGTCCTAATGGCTTCTTTAATAGATTTTACCGCACGAATAGACATATTTATAATCCTTTGTTTGTTCGAAAATATAACATTTTAATTATAATCCAATAAATATTTTTGAAATTTATTGTTTCCTAATTCAGAAATTAAGATTTTACTTAAATATTAATATTTCTGATGTGAATATTAAAAATTGATGTTACAAATTATTAAATTAAAAATACTTAGGAAATTATTATGAAATTTTTACACACGATGGTCCGCGTAAGTAATATCGAAGAAAGCTTAGATTTTTGGTGTAATAAGCTTGGCCTAATAGAAACACGCCGGAGGGAATTTGAAAAAGGTCGATTTACCCTTATATTTTTGGTTGCACCAGATGATCAGGAAAGCTCTCGTGAAACAAAATCTCCAGAATTAGAGTTAACATATAACTGGGACGGTGATGAAGATTTAGAAACAGGTCGAAGCTGGGGGCATTTGGCTTATAAAGTTTCAAATATATATGAGACTTGTCAAAATTTGATGGATAAAGGAGTTATTATAAATCGTCCTCCACATGATGGGCATATGGCATTTATTAAATCGCCTGATAATATTTCGATCGAATTAATTCAAAAGGACGGTTCGCTGCCAGCTCAGGAGCCATGGTCAAGTATGAAAAATTCAGGCAGCTGGTAACTCTTAAAGAGGCTTGAGAATGAAAAAATCTGTTCGTTATATTTTAAATGGACTTACTTTGCCAGTATTTGTAGTAGATCCAAATCGTAAAATTAGCTTCATTAATAAATCTGCAAAATTGAGATATAATGAAGCATATACTGGTCAATTATTTAGTGAATTAATAACATCAAAAAAATGTCTTGATGCATTGGAATCTGTTTTAGGCGGAGAGCCAAATGCAACTGCGAATATTGTTTTACAGGAGGTAGTCCCAACATCATTTAGGGTATCTTTGTCTCGATTAGATGCTGATAGTAAGCCATTACCCAGTTGTGTGCTAAGCTTTGAGGATGTATCGCATATCCAGGAAGCTGAACAAATGCGACATGATTTTGTAGCGAACGTAAGTCATGAATTACGTTCGCCTTTAACAGCATTATCTGGATTTGTAGAAACTCTACAGGGTGCAGCCGCAAATGATGAGATAGCACGAAAACGGTTTCTAGAAATGATGTCTAATGAAGCTGATCGAATGGCCCGTTTGATTGGTGATCTACTATCTCTTTCAAAACTACAAGCAAGCGAGCGTGTTGCTCCAATTGATCGAATAGATCTTTTCAAAATACTTACGAGCGTATCTTCTTCTCTTAGTGGATTAGCAACACGAAATAATATTGAGCTTAATTTAAATCTTTCACATTCTATGCCATTAGTTATTGGTGATAGTGATGAATTAACACAAGTTTTCCAAAATTTGATAGAAAACGCTATAAAATACAGTGGAACGGGCTCGACTGTGACAGTTTCCTTTAAGCCTCCAAAAGAAGGTAAAAGTCACCTTTTCATATCTGTTGAAGATAGTGGAGAAGGTATAGGGCCTGCTCAAATTCCCAGGCTTACAGAGCGATTTTATAGGGTAGATAAAGGAAGGTCACGTGCGCAAGGTGGCACAGGGTTAGGTCTAGCTATAGTAAAACACATTTTGATAAGACACCGTGGATGGCTAAAGATTTCTTCTCAATTAGGAAAAGGAAGTATATTTGCAGTTTATTTGCCTATTTCAAAAATTTAAACTTATGCAACACCTGCTTGAATAAGAATTAACATACTAATTAGGCCAATTGGCTTTCGATTATCCAAGACAAAAGCAGCGGATATATTTTTTTGTTCTAAACTACTTAGAACTTTGGCGCATGACTGGGTTTTTTCAAAAGCCGTAAATTCTTTTGTCATTATTTGTTTTCCAGTGGTGCCAAATATTACATCTTGCATTGTGCCATCTGTATTTTTTGCAATGTATCTGCGGACATCTCCATCAGTTATAATGCCAGATATTTCACCTGTATGATTTTGAAGACCTACAATGCCATACCCTTTAGCACTTATGACATTTAATATTTCTGAAAAAGGGGCATCTTCAGAAACAAGGGGTAACTTATCATCTTTGTGCATTAATTCATCAGTGGGCATAAGTGCAGCACCTAATTTACCACCAGGATGAAAATTAAAAAAATCTTCTTCTGAAAATCCTTTTTGTTTCAATAAAGTTATAGCAAGTGCATCACCAAGTGCTAATTGAATTAATGTTGAAGAAGTAGGAGCTAGATTATGGGGGCAACTTTCTTTCACTTTTGGAAGTTGCAACAAAATATCAGCAGCTTTACCAAGTGTGCTGTTTGCATTCGAAGTAAATGCTACAATGGGAACACCAAAACGTTTTCCATATCTAATAATATCTACCAATTCGCGGCTTTCACCAGAAAAAGACATTAATAATAACACATCTTCACTGCAAACCATTCCTAAATCGCCATGACTGGCCTCAGCTGGGTGTAAAAAAAGAGATGGGGTTCCAGTTGAGGCAAATGTGGCAACCAATTTTCTACCAATAATACCGCTTTTGCCCATACCCGATATAACTAAACGTCCACGAATTTTTGAAATTAAATTTATTGCAGACTCAATATTTAAAACAAACTCATCATCTTTTAAATTATTACTTAAGGTAGCCATTGCTTCCGTGCCAATTAATAAACATTCTTTAAATGTTGATTTTATTGTCATAAAATTATTCCATAAGTTGTTTATCTTCGAATAACATAAATACAAGATATTTAAAATCCATGAATTATATAATAAGTTATATAATTTTTAATTTTATTAGTTGCTAAAAAATGTAATATTTATTTTAAAAATTTAAGTAATGTCTGAACCTATTAAGAAAATTGTTTTGGTAAGTTTCTATCTATATTTAAGGGTTAAAATTAATCCACTTATAATTATTGTAAAAATCCAATAAAAAGCTTTTTTTAAATTTAATTATTTTGTTAATAAATGAGCTGTTAGTTGCTAATGCTTGATATGAGCCAAATCGCTTTATTGAAAACTTAGATTAGGTGGCTTATTTATTATTTAATTTACATTATCAAGTAATCCCATGTGAGGCGATTATCCAATATAAAATGATTGGATTTATATTATGCAAAAAAAATTTTATGACCCGGCTAAACCTGATGGCCAAAACAACAGTATTAAAGATCCAATATCCCATAATAGTATAGGTAAAATTGGAAAACGATATTTAAGTCCTGCCAGACAGGGGCGGGCAGTTCGGCTTAAAAAAAAATCAAAGTATTTCCATACACAATATTAGAGGCAATCAAGTATGTGATTTTTTTGCATTAATTGATGGTTCGGAATCTGAATTCCTTTCAATGGAAGATACTCGAACGGCATTAGGGCGTGTCTATGTTAGTAAGGGGGGTATACTTGTAACTAATCGCCGGTGTCCACTAATTCAGATAGTAGGAGATACATTTCCCGGGATACATGATATTTTAATTGCTTGCTGTGATCATGCTAGATATCAGCAACTTGGCGCACTCAGTTATCATGATAACTGCGCAGATAATTTCCGAATGAGTCTAGTGGCAATTAATGTACCAATAAAACAGATCCCAAGCCCATTTAACATTTGGATGAATATTTCTGTTTCTGAAAATAATGGAAAATATAGCTGGGAAGCCCCAGTTTCTAGTGCTGGTGGTTCTATAAGGCTAAAAGCATATGAAGATTGCATTATTGTTATGTCGGCTTGCCCTCCGGATATGACGCCCGTGAATGGCGTAGGCGTTTTACCCTCTGAATTACAATTCGAATTGGGAGATTAATAATAATTTAAATCGTTATTTTTATTATCAACTATTATAAGAATTACTTGTTTGAATTTTGGTTTAAAAAATGCCATTTAAAAATTGAAACAATGGCAATAATTTTTTCACGAAAAACTCTCTTTTGTTTTTTTATTAAATAAAAATTACTTCTATTTTCTCGCGACCTTCCTTTAAAAGCGCTTCTAACTTCTATATCACTTGTTACATCTGCGGCCGATACAATGGCTGGTTTGACGCTTAGACCGTTTGAACTATTGGTTAAAGCCATTCTTAGATAGTTATCATATGGATATTTTACTTTTTTATGTTGGCTTAAGATTAATTCTGCACCTTTACGTGTCCACAATATACCAGTTGCTAGCATTGGAAAACGATGAGCTTTTAACAAATTTATATCTGAAAATGATGCTACTTTACTGGTATATTTATAATCTGAAGGGCCTAGATTAATTGCACATATATCAGAGCTCAGATTGTTTCGTAAAAAAATACATAAATCTTTTATTTGATTTGAAAAGTTATTTGATATGATTGCGTCATCTTCTAAAATTACTGCAAATTCAGAATTGGAATTTTCAAATGATTTTAATGCTTTTATATGGCTCAAAAAACATCCAACTTCTCCCGCTTGGATGTTCCTACCCATTTCATATTTACATGCTTCATTATCAGCTTCTTTGTTAAGATCTATTTCCATGCCATCAATCGCAGGTACTCTATTTATATAAATCTTTTGAGCATTAAATTGTGAAGAAATCAGATTTAATCGTTCCTGGCTTTTATCAAGGTTAATCACATAAAAATTTATTTCCATGATCATATAATATGTTTTGATAATAAATTTATCAATGGTTTGTTGCTAGGTGGAGTTAATAAAAGTGGTTCGTTACGGAGCGCTGTAAATATCTCAAAATTTGATGATATTTCTTTTAATTTCTTTCGTATTTTATAGCCTGAAAGACCGTAAAGATTTATAACTGCCTTTGGATTGAAATCAAGGATGAGATCACTTGGATTACAATATGTTACAGGAATGTTTCCAGATAGAAATGCTTCAGGAATTTTTTCAGTAATGTATCCTTGTCCCAAAGAGTTTTCTGGGCATATGCTAATTTTGTAGCTTGATAATAGATCTTTCTTTTTTTTGGTCATCGGAATGAATTTTTTACCATATAAGTCACATCCAATTGCCATCTTGCAATTTATATATAATTTTAAACGATGATGCTTAAGGTGAGATGTTATCAGTACTGCTTTAGGGGGGCTTTTTCTAAATGATTCTATTGATATTTGACCAAAGTTTTGGGATATTGGTTCCATAAGCTTTGAAATTGAATATACTTCATCAAATCTTTTGTAAGGTTTTTTGATTTCAATATTTTGCCAATTTAAGTACCACTGCCAATATGGAAATCTTACTTGTGACGTATTATTGGGTAATCGAAAGCCTATACATTTTTTTGCAAGATCATACGGGTTATCTCTGTTTTCTCCAGTAATAAAGAAATCCCATTTTCCTTGGTTTTGGGCAATATTTTTATAAAAATTATAATCTCTCTGTTTCCAAAAAGGGCCTAAGATTCGTAAGTCTTTTTTCTCACAATATTTATCAATTATATGTGGCCATGACGCAAACTGTAAGTTGGGGTCAAATCCATTCCAAAAGCCATTAAAAGTTAAATTTCGACCATTAGGCATCTTTAATCGGGTTTCGTTGAGCTCTGGTTTCTTTTTTAGAAGTTTCATGGGCCTCTGATCTAGGTTAGCTAAAAATGCACTAATATAATTTTTATGATTATTACTAATAATGATATTTGTAAAATATTCCTATAATTTTAGAAACAAAAATATTTTTAATAAAATGGTGGAGCCTAGGAGGATCGAACTCCTGACCTCTTCGCTGCCAGCGAAGCGCTCTCCCAGCTGAGCTAAGGCCCCATTTTGTACTATTACAAACTTTCGCACAAAATGGCTGCACCAAATTTCATTGGTGCAGCTATAAATTAGCTGTCGTCATCAGGTGATGCAACGCCTGCAACCTCTTCAAGAGGTACTGTATCGGCATCATCATCATCATCTAATACATCATCACCTAAATCTACGTCTGCGACATCATCATCATCTAATACATCAACATCATCAACCAAATCATCATCAGTTGCTTCTTTAATTGATGCTTTATCAGCTTTGTCTGATAGGGATGCTTTAGATTTATCTTCTGTGAAAAAAGACAAAGGGTATTCTGTCCCAGTATATGGGCTAACTATTGGATCTTTGTTTAAGTCATAAAACCGTTTACCACTTTCAGGGCAAAGACGTTTTACGCCCCATTCTTCTTTGGGCATAGGATGTTCCCTCTCAAAAAATTTTCGAAATTCTTCTGGCGAATTGCCACATCAAGGCAAGCTTGTCAAAGGCCTATCTTAAAAAAAGAGAACTAAATGGCATTGCATTGCTTAATTGAGTGAATATTATAATAAAATGAGTGATTTTTTTATAATTGGTGATCCACCTATCGAAATATTATTACGAAGAAATTCGAAAGCTAAGAGATATTCACTTCGTATTTCGAATAAAGATCATAAAGTTAGCCTAACTTTACCAAGATCATCTAATATGAGGGAAGCTAAAGAGTTTGTTTCTAGCCAAGAAGGCTGGATGCGCAAACATTTATCACGGCAATTAAAATCCATTCCAATAAAATTTGGTGGACGAATTTTATTAGATGGTAAAAAAGTTTTCATTAGTCGTGGATTTGAGAAAGTTGTAACATTTAACAATGATAGTTTGTTTGTTCCAGGTGCTGAAGAAGACATATGTGGAAAGTTAAGGGCTTTCTACAAAACTTTAGCACGCGAAAGATTAATGGCTTCATCTGATTATTTTGCAAAAATATTAGGATGCAAGATTAATTCAATTACATTACGCGATACCACTTCACGTTGGGGCTCTTGTACTTCAAACGGGCGATTAATGTATTCTTGGCGTTTAGTAATGGCACCTCGTGAAGTGCAAAATTATGTTGCAGCACATGAAGTATGCCATTTAATTGAAATGAATCATTCAAATGAATATTGGCAATTAGTTGAAAGTGTTTTTCCAAATTACAAACTTAATAGATTATGGCTAAAAACAAATGGTAATTTATTACATCAATATAAGCTTTAATCTTTAGTAAATTTGTGATCACATGAGGTATGAATGAACTTGATCCAACATTTATAAGCCATGAAGGTGTATATAGAGCTCTCAGAGTATCTATTATGCATGGAGAACTAGAGCCAGGCCAATCAGTTACGATCAGAGGTTTAGCATCAAAGTTTGGTGTCTCAATGACACCAGCAAGAGATGCAATTCGTCGTTTGAGTGCTGAGGGTGCCTTAAGTATTTCATCTACTGGAAGGGTTGCAACTCCAGAATTATCTAATGATAGAATTGAAGAATTGGCCTCAATTCGTGCACTTTTAGAGCCAGAACTTGCATCAAGAGCATTGCCTCGGGCTCATTTAAATTTATTAGAACGACTTAGCAATATTAATAGTTTAATAGACCAAGCTATAGTCAAAGATGATGCAGTCGATTACATTCGTCGTAATTTAGAATTTCACCGAACATTATACTTACGTGCACAAGCACCAGCGATGTTAGCCTTGGTTGAAACCGTATGGTTACAGTTGGGGCCCACTATGAGATCTTTATATTCTCAATTGCAGAGGCGTGAAGCTTCACATAATCATCGTTTAGCAATAGCTGCGTTGAAAGTTGGTGATGAGCCAAGTTTAAAGCTAGCCATAAGAGCAGATGTGACACAAGGCTTGCGAATGCTTGCTAGTGATTAGCATATATCTTAACTTTACCAATTTAGAATTAAGCGTGAATTGCACCATCTCCACATGCGAGAGCGGCTTCTCGCATAGCTTCTGAAAATGTTGGATGAGCATGACAAGTCATGGCTATATCTTGGGCTGATGCCCCAAATTCCATTGCTACACATATTTCATGAATTAGGTCTCCTGCAGCAGGGCCAATCAAATGACAGCCTAGAATTCGATCTGTTGCCTCATCTGCTAAAAGCTTAACAAAGCCTTCACCTTGGAACACTGCTTTTGCTCTTCCGTTTCCCATAAAGCTAAATTTTCCAACTTTATAAGCGATACCGGCTTCTTTTAACTCTTCTTCTGTTTTGCCCACGTTGGCTACCTCTGGAGTAGTATATATTACTCCAGGAATCACGTTGTAATTTACATGGCCATGTTTGCCAGATAACACTTCAGCGACAGCCATGCCTTCGTCTTCGGCTTTGTGCGCTAGCATTGGGCCAGTAATTGCATCACCAATTGCGTAGATACCATCTATGGAAGTTTTCCATTTATTATCTGTTTTGATTTGCCCAGTATGTGTTAATTCCCCGCCTATTTCTTTAAAATTAAGTCCATCTATAAATGGCTTCCGACCAGTTGATACTAATACGATATCAGTTTCAATCTTGGTCTCAACGTCAGATTTTTTATAAACAACAGTTGCTTTTGATTTAGTGCTTATTGCTGACTGAACGGCAGCTCCCATAATAAACTTTAGTCCTTGTTTTTTTAGTGTTCTTTGGAAATTTTTGGAAATTTCTAAGTCCATTCCTGGAGTAATGTGATTCAAGTATTCAATTACAGTCACTTCAGTGCCAAGCCTTGAATAAATACTTCCCATTTCAAGTCCAATTACCCCTGCGCCAATAACTACCATAGATTTTGGTATTTTTGACAGTGATAAAGCACCATTAGAAGTTACGATGCGGCTTTCATCAATTTCTACATTTGGTATTGAAGAGGCCTCTGAACCAGTTGCAATAACAATATTTTTTGCATCATAGACATCTTCATCAATTATAACTTGTTTTTGAGCATTTAATTTTGCCCAACCTTTTAACCAGTCAATTTTATTTTTTTTGAGTAAAAATTCTATACCTTTTGTATTTTGAGCAATTACGTCATTTTTGTAATCTTGCATTTTCTTAAAATCAATTTTTGGACTATTTATAATTAAGCCCATTTTTTCAAAATTATGAGTTGCTTCATGATATGAATGAGAAGCATGCAATAAAGCTTTTGATGGAATGCATCCAACATTCAAGCAGGTTCCACCTAAAGTATCCCGACCTTCTACAATAGCCGTTTTCAGACCTAATTGAGCACATCGGATTGCACAAACATATCCTCCTGGTCCACTACCAATTACGATTACATCATAGTTTGTCATTGAGGCTAGCCTTTCTTATTAACGATAATTATTCATAATATTTAAAATGTATAACTTTGATTATTTATTACTAAATTACAGGTCCATTAATAATCTTCTTGGGTCTTCAAGTGCTTCTTTGACGCGCACCAAGAAAGTAACTGCGCCTTTTCCATCAACTACCCTATGATCATATGAAAGCGCTAAATACATCATTGGTCTTATAACAATTTTATCATCTATTACGATTGGTCGTTTTTGAATTGTATGCATACCTAATATTCCCGACTGTGGGGGGTTAAGTATTGGAGACGACATTAATGAACCATAAACACCTCCATTTGATATTGTGAATGATCCTCCTTGCATCTCTGTCATGGATAATTTTCCACTTCTTGCGCGCGCACCTTTTTCAGAAATTGCTTTTTCAATTTCAGCGAATGACATTTTATCTACATCATTAATTACTGGAACAACTAATCCAGTTGGTGTGCCTGCAGCTATGCCCATATTTACATAGTTTTTATAAATAACATCAGTACCATCAATTTCTGAGTTTACTTCTGGAATTTCGTTAAGCGCATGACAACAAGCTTTAGTAAAAAATGACATAAAGCCAAGTTTTACACCGTGTTTTTTTAAGAATAGATCTTTATATTCTGCCCTAAGATTCATCACTGCAGTCATATCAACTTCATTATATGTTGTAAGCATTGCAGCAGTATTTTGACTTTCTTTTAACCTTCGTGCGATAGTTTGGCGCAAGCGTGTCATTGTAACGCGCTCTTCCCGAGGGTTGTCCTGACGAGGCTTAGCTGGAGCTCCAGCACTTAATGACGGAGTAGGGTTGGCGATCGCATCTAAAACATCACCTTTCATTACTCTTCCATCTCTTCCTGTACCAGAAATATTAGTAATTTTATTCTCGGCCATTAATTTTTCAGCGGACGGTGCATTCTTTATGGCATTGATTTCAATTGTAGAGGCTGATTTATCTTTATTTAATTTTGTATTTTCATTTTTTATAAGATTTGAATCTGGCATTTCTGAAATCTGTGCAAGAAGTGCATCAACTCCAACAGTTACGCCTTCTGCAGCTACAATCTCTGAAAGGAGACCACTTACAGGAGCAGCAACTTCAACAGTTACTTTGTCTGTTTCTAATTCACATATCATCTCGTCTTGAGTTACGGTATCTCCAGTTTTTTTGAACCATGTAGCTAGTGTAGCTTCTGTTACACTCTCACCTAATGTTGGTACACGCACTTCAGTCATCGAATTATCCTTTCAACGTCAACGCTTGATCAACAAGCATAATTTGTTCTTTTTTATGAGTACTGGCTAGTCCAGTTGCTGGGGCAGCAGCTGATTTCCTCCCAATATATTTAGGTCTTGTATGTTTTGCATCTATTTCAATTAAATTGTGCTCAATATGAGGATTAATAAATGACCAGGCGCCTTGATTCTTAGGCTCTTCTTGGCACCACACGATTTCAGCATTTATAAAACGCTTCATTTCTTTTTTTAAGGCAATATTAGCAACTGGGTATAGTTGCTCTACGCGCATTAAATATATATCGTTTATTCCACGCTCGTCACGTTCAGATAGTAAGTCAAAATAGACTTTTCCTGTGCAAATTACTACACGTTTTATGTCTTTATCAGCTTTGAGTTTAGTGATTGAGTTTCCATTTTCTGCATCGTCCCATAAAACACGATGAAAGCTTGATTTCCCTACAAAATCATCAATTTTTGATACAGCATGCTTGTGGCGCAAAAGAGATTTTGGGGTCATTAATACCAATGGTTTTCTATATGTACGGTGCATTTGGCGCCGTAATATATGAAAATAGTTTGCAGGAGTTGTTACATTTGCAATGACCCAATTATCTTCTGCACAATTTTGCAAGAAACGTTCAGGGCGAGCGGATGAATGTTCTGGCCCTTGCCCTTCCATTCCATGAGGAAGTAACATTACCAGGCCAGACATACGTAACCATTTTGATTCACCGGTGCTAATAAACTGATCAAACATAATTTGAGCACCATTAGCAAAGTCACCAAATTGTGCTTCCCATAGAGTGAGTGCATTAGGTTCTGCTAAAGAATATCCATATTCATAACCCAGCACAGCATATTCAGATAGCATACTGTCAATAACTTCATAATTCCCAACTTGATCATCGCGAATGTTATTTAGTGGGTAGAATTTTTCTCCAGTATTTTGATCCAAGATTCCTGAATGTCTATGGCTGAAAGTTCCGCGGGTGCAATCTTGCCCTGATAATCGAATTGGGAATCCCTCTATTTGTAGCGATCCAAAGGCTAAAGCTTCGCCAGTTGACCAATCGATATTTTCGCCTGAAGAAATCATTTTTGATTTTACATCAAGAATTCTTGAAATAGTTCGATGTGTATTCCATGCTTCTGGTAGCCGAGTTAATGCCGATCCAATTTCATTAAAGCGTTTTTTTGTAATTGCAGTTTTTCCACGCTGATATTCAGGATCTTTAGATTGCAAATGCTTCCAGCGACCATCTAACCAATCAGCTTTATTTGGTTTAAATACTTTTCCAGCCTCAAATTCTTCATTTAAGCGCATTTGGAATGCTGCTTTCATATCCTCTATTTCGCCTTCGGGGATTAAGCCATCATTAACAAGGCGTTCGGTATATATTGATAATGAAGTTTTGTGAGTTTTAATTTTTTTATACATTTGAGGTTGAGTAAACATAGGTTCATCACCTTCATTATGCCCAAATCTACGATAGCAAAAGATATCTAAAACAACGTCTTTTCGAAATTTTTGCCTGAATTCTGTTGCAACTTTTGCAGCGTGAACCACTGCTTCAGGATCATCACCATTAACGTGAAAAATTGGTGCTTCAACCATTAATGAAATATCTGTTGGATAAGGAGAAGAACGACTGTCATGAGGTGAGGTTGTAAAGCCTATTTGGTTATTAACAACGATATGCATTGTCCCACCAGTAATATGACCTTTTAACCCAGATAAACCAAAGCATTCTGCTATAATACCTTGCCCAGCAAATGCTGCATCGCCGTGAAGCAATACTGGCATAACTGCCCCACGGTCTCTGCCATGTTGGTCACCTTTAGCTCTAGCCTTGCCAAGAACAACGGGATTCACAGCCTCTAAATGAGATGGGTTTGCAGTTAAAGAAAGGTGAACTGAGTTTCCGTCAAATTCACGATCTGATGATGCTCCAAGATGATATTTTACATCGCCCGAACCTTCGACATCATCTGGTTTATACGAACCACCAAGAAATTCATTAAAAATCGCACGGTATGGCTTTGACATTACGTTAACCAAAACATTCAAGCGACCACGATGAGGCATACCAACGATAATATCTTTAACTCCGAGTGCTCCACCGCGTTTAATAATTTGCTCCATCGCTGGAATTAGTGACTCAGCTCCATCTAATCCAAATCGTTTTGTTCCTGAATATTTTACATGGCAAAACTTTTCAAACCCTTCGGCTTCAACCATTTTATTTAAAATAGCTTTTCGGCCTTCTGTTGAGAAAAAATGTTCCTTATCCCAGGATTCTATTCTTTCTTTCAGCCACGCGGCTTCTTCGGGATTGGATAAATGCATATATTGTAAAGCAAATGTGCCACAGTATGTTTCAAGTAACTTGTCAGTAATTTGACGCATTGTGGCTGATTCAAGCCCTAACACATTGTCCAAATAAATTGGACGGTCCATATCAATTTCATTGAAGCCATAAAAGCGAGGATCTAATTCTGGGTGAGGGTCTTTACTTCTCATGTTCAGTGGATCGAGGTCTGCAATTAGATGTCCACGAATACGATAGGCGCGAATAATCATTAGCGCTCTCATGCTGTCTAAGACTGCCTGTTGAATATCAGAATCTGTAGCTATCTTACCATTTAAAACAGCATTTTCTTTGATCTTTTGTCCTGCAATATTAGGATCTTCAGCCCACTGACCATCAAGTGCTGCGGTTAAATCATCATTAGGAACTGGTGGCCAATCAGGGCGTGCCCATGAGGGGCCAGTTGCTTCTGCTAAAACTTCAGAAATATCATCATTTAATTCAGCAAAAAAATCTTGCCAAGTGGAATCAACTGAACTCGGGTTTGCTACATATTTTGCATAAAGTTTTTCTACATATTCAGCATTATGTCCTTGCAGAAATGAGGAAGCATGTAATTGTTCATTTGTCAGCTTTTCAGTCATTTTTTTTACCTAACCAAAATCCATTATTTAAAATTTATTCTGCGTCTCAGCCTATTTGGCATAAGTTTTATCCAATTGCTTTAAGAACAGCTTCACCTAATCCAGCAGGGCTATCGGCAACCACAATTCCTGCATCCCTCATGGCTTCAATTTTTGAACCTGCATCACCTTTTCCTCCAGCAACAATCGCTCCGGCATGGCCCATTCTGCGACCTGGAGGTGCCGTAACACCTGCAATAAAGCCTGCAACTGGTTTTTTTCGCCCTTTTCTAGCTTCATCAATTAAAAATTGAGCAGCCTCTTCTTCAGCGCTTCCACCAATTTCACCAATCATTATAATTGATTGTGTTTCTGCGTCTGCTAAGAATAATTCAAGTATATCAATAAACTCTGTGCCTTTTATTGGATCGCCGCCGATACCAACAGCACTTGATTGCCCAAGGCCAGCATTAGTCGTTTGGAAGACTGCTTCATATGTTAAGGTTCCAGATCTTGATAACACCCCAACAGATCCTTTTTTGAAAATTGATCCTGGCATGATTCCAATTTTACATTCATTTGGTGTCAGAAGCCCCGGGCAATTACCTCCAATTAACCGAGATTTTGAATTAGATAGTTTGTTTTTCACACGAACCATATCCATCACTGGAATACCTTCTGTTATGCAAGTTATTAATTCTATTCCTGCATCGATAGCTTCTTCTATTGCAGCAGCAGCACCTGCTGGTGGTACATATATTACTGATGCTGTTGCTCCAGTTGCTTCTTTACCTTCCAAAACGCTGGCAAATATGGGTAATTTTTCTCCATTTGCAGATGACCAGTTTGTACCGCCTTTTTTTGGATGAGTACCACCAACCATTTTTGTGTTAAAATATGATAAACCTTGCTCAGTATGAAAAGTACCTGTTTTGCCTGTTAAGCCTTGGACAAGAATTCTTGTATCTTTGTTAATAAGTATGGACATTTTGATTAACCTTTCACTGCTTTAACAATTTTGGCAGCAGCATCGTCAAGATCATCTGCAGCAATTACGTCAAAAGGACTACTATTAATAATGTCTTTTCCTTCTTGAACCTTTGTACCTTCTAGTCGGACAACCAATGGAACAGTTAAACCAACTTCTCTTACGGCCTCAACTACACCTTCAGCGATTACATCGCAGCGCATTATTCCTCCAAAAATATTTACAAGAATACCTTTTACATTTGGATCTGATGTAATAATTTTGAATGCTGCAGTTACTTTCTCTGCAGTAGCTCCACCTCCAACATCCAAGAAATTAGCAGGTTCTGCACCTTTTAATTTAATAATATCCATTGTAGCCATTGCTAATCCAGCGCCATTAACCATACAGCCAATTTCACCATCTAATGCTATGTAACTAAGATCATATTTTGATGCCTCTAGCTCTTTTGCATCTTCTTCTGTTTCGTCACGTAAAGCTAGAATATCAGGTTGACGAAATAACGCATTGCCATCAAATGCCATTTTAGCGTCTAGGCACTTTAATCCACCATTTTCCATAACTATTAGTGGATTAATTTCCAACATATCCATATCTTTTTCAACAAACATTCGATATAAATTTGATGTTAATTCAACACATTCATCAATATTTTTTCCTGTTAACTTTAATGCATTAGAAACATCTTTACCGTTTTCTTTTGTAAAGCCGAGTGATGGATCAACTGTTACTGTAATAATTTTTTCTGGTGTTTCTTCTGCAACTGCTTCGATATCCATACCTCCTTCTGTTGAGGCAACAAACGATATACGAGAAGTAACGCGGTCCAAAAGTACTGCAAGATATAATTCAGTCTCAATATCTGAACCATCTTCTATGTAAATTCTATTCACTTGCTTTCCGGCTGGGCCTGTTTGATGAGTGACAAGTGTATTTCCTAACATTTTCTCTGCTTCAGCGGTAGCTTCATCAATTGAAAATGTAAGTCGAACGCCACCTTTATCTCCTGCATCGGTTTCTTTAAATGAGCCTTTGCCCCGACCTCCAGCATGTATTTGAGCTTTAACAACCCATAACGGGCCATCAAGTTTACCGGCAGCAGATCTTGCCTCTGAAGCATCATAGATAGGGTAGCCAATGGATACTGGGCATCCAAATGATTTAAGTAGTTGTTTAGCTTGATATTCATGAATGTTCATCGCAAGTGGCTCCCTTAAGCGGTGAGAAGTTTAGTTTTTTAATACATCAAAAAAAAAATCGAAAAAGGTTTAAATCATTAAATTCGGTATAAGTGCTGTTTTTTCTCATATTTGTGATCACATAATAAAATAGTGTGATCACAAATTCAAGTATTTATAAAAGTGTTATATTTGTTTTAATGATTTTGATAAAAAAACACGCCATAAAAGGCGTGTTTCAATAAGTACAATTTATTAAGTATTTATGCTAATGATGAATCAATCACTATACATGCTTCAACAAGGCCTTTCACAGCGTTCACGGATTTATCAAATCCTTCTTGTTCATTTTCATTAAGTTTAATTTCAACAACACGTTCAACCCCTGCCGCACCTATTACCGTAGGAACCCCTACATAAGTATCTTTTAGCCCATAACCATCTGAGACATAAGCCGCGCAAGGAAGTAATCTTTTTTGATCTTTTAAAAATGCCTCAGCCATTTCAATTGCTGATGCAGCAGGTGCATAATATGCTGATCCAGTTTTTAACAATCCAACAATTTCCGCACCACCATCCCGTGTGCGCTGAACAATATCATCTAATTTCTGTTGTGTTGTCCAACCCATATCAATCAAATCTGGCAATGGGATACCCGCAACTGTAGAGTATCTTGTCAATGGAACCATGGTATCTCCATGCCCACCTAAAACAAATGCAGTTACATCTTTTACAGAAACATTAAATTCTTCAGCAAGAAAATGACGGAAACGAGCACTATCAAGCACACCAGCCATTCCGCATACCATTTCAGTTGGTAAGCCACTAAATTTTTGCAGTGCCCAAACCATCGCATCAAGAGGATTAGTAATACATATAACGAATGCATTTGGTGCGTGCTGTTTGATGCCTTCTCCTACTGATTTCATTACTTTAAGATTAATGCCGAGTAAGTCATCTCTAGACATTCCAGGTTTGCGAGCAACACCTGCTGTTACAATGCATACATCAGCACCAGCAATATCAGAATAATCGGTAGTACCCGATATTTTTGCATCATACTTATCTACTGGGCCTGCTTCTGATATGTCCAACGCCTTACCTTGTGGTATACCGTCTGCAATATCAAATAAAACTATATCACCTAATTCTTTTAGTGCAGCAAGATGAGCAAGTGTTCCACCAATCATACCTGAGCCAATAAGTGCAATTTTTGAGCGTGCCATTAGTTATCTCCATAAATATAAAATTTCGACTTCCTGCTAGTAGGAAAGCGACATGAGAGCAAGTAACATATTAATTTTTTTCCTGCATTTCTATTATATAGCACATTTAATATTGAATATGATCAGAATTGTTCTAGTTACAACATATCGTATATATCAATTCTTTAATAGAAAGCATTCATTATGATTGCATACAGATTACTAACACATGAAGACACATCAGCCTTTTGCCACAAAGTGACTAAAGCTCTTTCTAATGGATGGGAACTATATGGTGACCCTCAATATACATACGACGAAAAGTGGGGAGTAATGAGATGTGCACAGGCTGTAATTAAAAAGAATGATATTGAATACAAAAGAGAACTGAAATTAAGTGAATTGTGATCACAAAATTATAAAAGTATGCGTTTGTGCATAATAAATATGTAAAATGTCCTATTTGTGCTGTGATGCATAAATAAATTAATATAACAAATGATAAATTCTTGAATATTACTGGAGTAAAGCATGTCAGAAAGAGTTAAGGGTAATCGCCCTCTATCACCTCATTTGACGATATACAGGCCTCAGATGAGTTCAATCTCATCAATATTGGTGCGTATATCCGGTGTCTCACTTTCATTTGGATTTGTTCTAATTGTCTGGTGGCTCCTAGCAGCATCAACAAATATTAAGTATTTTGAAAGTGCAAACAGTATTTTATCAAGTTGGTTTGGGATAGTCGTATTGATTGGTTCAGTTTGGGCATTATGTTACCACTCTTTGGGAGGTATCAGGCATCTAATTTGGGATATGGGATACGGATTTGATTTGAAAACCGCAGACCGAATGGGATGGGCTGTAATTATTGGAAGTTTTGTTCTTACATTTGTAATAATTTGTTACAGTGGGGCATTGTCATGAATTTCAAAACGGATAGATCAAAAGTTAGTGGCTTGGGTTCTGCTAAGTCAGGTGCAAGTCATTGGTTTGGTGAAAGATTAAAATCTGTTGCTTTGATACCTTTAACAATTATTTTTATTCTTGTTATGGCACCGCTTATTGGAAAAGATCATAATGTTGTAATTGAGTCTTTTCAAAATCCTTTTACAAGTATTTCAATAATACTTTTTTTCCTGATTACATTCAAACATCTAGAAGAGGGTTTGCAGGTTGTAATCGAAGATTATGTACATTCAAAAGGTAAACTTTTGTTTTTAATTATATTTAATAAATTATTCTGTTGGACATTTGGTCTAACGGCTGTCTTTGCAATATTGAAAATTACCTTTGCTGGTTGAACGGAGAATTTTGAATGTCATCATATGAATATATTGACCATGAATATGACGTTGTTGTTGTAGGTGCTGGTGGTGCAGGATTAAGGGCAACGCTTGGAATGGCAGAGCAAGGTCTTAAAACAGCTTGTGTTTCTAAGGTATTTCCAACACGTTCTCATACTGTAGCTGCACAAGGAGGCATAGCTGCTTCACTTGCTAATATGGATGTTGGCACGTCTCCAAATGACCATTGGCAATGGCATATGTATGATACGGTTAAAGGATCCGATTGGTTAGGTGATACTGATGCAATGGAGTATTTGGTCAGAGAAGCTCCAAAAGCTGTTTACGAATTGGAACATTATGGAGTTCCGTTCTCTCGAACTGAAGAAGGAAAAATTTATCAAAGGCCGTTTGGTGGTCATACGACCCAATTTGGTGAAGGCCCATCAGTGCAAAGAACTTGTGCAGCTGCTGATAGAACCGGGCATGCTATATTACACACCTTATACGGCCAATCATTGAAACATAATGCAGAATTTTATATTGAATATTTTGCTACTGATTTAATAATGACCGAAGATGGTCGGTGTCAGGGCATTATCGCCTGGAAATTAGATGACGGAACAATACATAGGTTTAACGCGAAAATGGTAGTGTTAGCCACTGGAGGATATGGTCGTGCATACTTCAGTGCCACATCAGCACATACTTGTACTGGAGACGGCGGAGGTATGGTGGCGCGCCAAGGCCTAGCATTGCAAGATATGGAGTTTGTTCAATTTCATCCTACTGGTATTTATGGTTCAGGGTGTTTGATTACAGAAGGTGCCCGAGGAGAGGGTGGTTATCTTACGAATTCAGAAGGTGAAAGATTTATGGAGCGCTACGCTCCAACATATAAAGATTTGGCGTCTCGTGATGTTGTTTCAAGATGCATGACGATGGAAATTAATGAAGGCCGAGGCATTGGGCCGGAAGGTGATCATATTCATTTGCATTTAAATCATCTGCCTCCCGAAACACTTGCAGAAAGGTTGCCAGGAATTTCAGAAAGTGCAAAAATATTTGCTGGTGTTGATGTAAACAAAGAGCCAATCCCAGTATTGCCCACTGTTCATTATAATATGGGTGGTATCCCTACTAATTATTGGGGTGAAGTTTTAGATCCAACATCTGATGACCATGATAGAATATTGCCTGGTTTAATGGCTGTTGGTGAAGCTGGTTGTGCCTCTGTACATGGTGCAAATCGACTTGGATCTAATAGTTTAATTGATTTGGTAGTATTTGGGCGTGCAGCAGCTATTCGCGCTGCAAAAGTAGTAGATCCAAATGCCTCAAATGAACCTTTAAATGAAAATTCGGTTGAAAAATCAATGGCCCGTTTTGACACTATTAGACACGCTAATGGATCAGTACCAACTGCAGAGTTGAGACTTGAAATGCAAAAAAATATGCAAGCTGATGCAGCAGTATTTCGCACTAATAAGACACTATCTGAAGGTGTTGATAAGATGGTTGAAGTGGCAAAAAAGGTCGCTGATTTAAATGTTACAGACCGTTCACTTATTTGGAATTCAGATTTAATGGAAACTTTAGAGTTAACTAATTTAATGCCAAATGCATTAGCAACCATTGTTGGTGCTGAAGCAAGAAAAGAAAGCCGTGGTGCACATGCTCACGAAGATTATCCAGACCGTGACGATGTTAATTGGCGCAAGCATACGTTATGTCGAGTAGATAATGAAAAGTTTGATATAAGTTATAGGGGTGTGCATCTAGATCCATTAACAAGCGTTGAAGAGGGTGGAATTGATATGAAAAAAATAGCACCAAAGGCGAGGGTTTATTAATTTTTTATACTATTATGATTTTATATCACCTGTTATAATAATAAAATCGTAGGCATTATAAATCTACTGGATAAATAGAAAATAAGATGTTGATGGTAAAAAATATAAATAAAACTGTCACTGGCAGAAAAAAAGAATAAGATATACATAAGCAAAATAAATTTGCGATGGTAACTAAGGAAGGATACAAAATGAACATTTTGAAAATCACTGCAATCATAGCAGTAGCACTAACATTAACAGCTTGTGCAGCTGATCAAGCTGCAAATACTGCAGTAACAAAAGACACTGCGTCTAGTAAGCTTTAAGTTTTTAAAATTCAAAGTCTCTTAGAGGCCGAACTTAATTGATCGGCCTCTGGAAAATACATTTTTAATATCTAGATAAAATATAAAACGGTAAAGACATGGTTGAACTAACACTCCCAAAAAACTCTAGAATGACAGTTGGTAAAACATGGCCAAAACCTGAAGGTGCAACAAATGTTCGTGCTTTTAAAGTTTATAGATGGAATCCTGATACAGGTGAAAACCCATCCTTAGATACATATTTTTTAGATATGGATAAATGTGGCCCAATGGTATTAGATGCATTGGTAAAGATAAAAAGTGAAGTAGACCCTACACTTACATTTAGACGTTCATGCCGTGAAGGGATTTGTGGATCATGTGCAATGAATGTTGATGGCATAAACACTTTGGCATGTATTTATGGGTTAGATGAAATAAAGGGTGATGTGAAGATTTATCCATTGCCACATATGGAAGTAATAAAGGATTTAATTCCTGATTTAACACATTTTTATGCGCAACATGCTTCAATAATGCCTTGGTTGGAAACTAAAACAAATAAACCTGCTACTGAATGGCGACAGTCTATTGAAGATCGAAAAAAATTAGATGGTCTTTATGAATGTGTTATGTGTGCATGTTGTTCAACGTCTTGCCCTTCATATTGGTGGAATGGGGACCGTTATTTAGGCCCAGCAGCACTTTTACATGCATATAGGTGGATAATAGATTCACGAGATGAAGCTACAGGTGAGAGACTCGATGAACTTCAGGATCCATTTAAACTTTATCGATGCCATACAATTATGAATTGTGCAAAAACATGTCCTAAAGGACTAAACCCAGCAAAAGCAATTGCTGAGATTAAAAAGAAAATGGTCGAAAGAACAATATAAGCCATTCACGATTTAAGTGATATTAAAATTTTATTAATATAACTTTATATATCTACAAAGAAATTTATTATATAATAAGATTGACTGTTACTAAAGAGCGCGTATTTTCGATTTTATGACCCGTTTTATATCACTATTTATAACATGTATGTTTGTATTTAGTGCACCCAAGCTGATTAGTGCTCAGGATTGTGGTGCTCCAGATGAAAGTATTTTATTTTATAGCTGTAATACACCAGCAAATATTTCTCTTAAATTCCATCCATTAGAATTATCCCACAGCTCTAATGATATTCTCTCTATTACTGGTGCATATTCAAGTGGTGACAGATTTGGAGTTGAAGGACTAGCATTTGGTGGTTTGAGACTTATTAGCTCAAGATTTCAAAGCTGGGATGGTGTTCTGCTTATATCCCCTAACGGTGCTCCTCATATATTT
>Ga0209534_10000102_pt1 | contig 99164 bp, 95 predicted proteins | sample COG_07_FD_184751 | JGI IMG/M metagenome (GOLD analysis project Ga0209534, IMG submission 184751) | Pelagic Microbial community sample from North Sea - COGITO 998_met_07 (SPAdes) (version 2) | ecosystem: Environmental > Aquatic > Marine > Neritic zone/Coastal water | place: Helgoland, sampling...
CATCTACAAACCCCCAGAGGTATTTACTAAAAGTGCCATACTCTTTTTGTACTTCTATAAAAGCAATAGCATTTGTTTTGGCTGCTTTTATTTTTAAGGTATTTCTAATAATTTTAGTATCTAACTTTAATACAGCTAATTTTTCATCAGAGTAATTAGCAATTTTTTGATAGTCAAAATTATCAAAAGCAGTACGAAAGTTTTCTCTTCTTCTAAGTATCGTTATCCAACTTAACCCTGCTTGAAAGGTTTCTAAGAGTAGAAACTCAAATATCTTGGCATCTTCATAAACGGGTACACCCCATTCTTTGTCATGATATTTAATATAGAGTGCGTCATTTTTAGGCCAGTTGCATCTTTTTTTATTAGTTGAGTCCATTTTCTTTTAATCGGTATCTTAGGTTGTTTCTAATATTTATCCAATATAAATTATAATCAGCAATATGATAGTTTTTCATGCGGTAAAAACGGGCAAAAGGAATTTTTATGGGTTTTATCCAAACCACTCCATTATGATTGTATGCCGCTATCGATTTTGGATAATAGATCTTATGGTTTTGGAAAAGAATTCCTAAGTGATTTTCATTTTCAGACACCAAGCTGTCTATTTCCCAACTGATAGGATTTACACATGAAATACTGTCAGAAACTTCCCAGTCTTTTGGAAAATACCCTTCTGCTAACGTACGCCAAGAAAGAAAGCAATCCAATTGATTAGGAGAGCTGCAAGTGGGTAAGTCTTTATGGAATTGTTTGATTGGCATTCCTGGAAGATAACTAAGAAGTAGTAGGCTTCTCATACTGTCATTTTCAAGAATTATTTCCTTTAATAATCTTTCTGCATGATTGGTGCCCTGACTATGTCCGGCAATTATAAATTTATTTCCTTTATTGTAATTTCTCCAATAATAAATAAATGCATTTTTTACATCCGAATAGGCAACCTCAAAGGCTTGTAATCCATTTTTTAAATCGTAATAAGATTGAATATGCATCTGTCTGTAATGTGGCGCATAAATATTTGCAATTCCTAAGAAAACACTTGCTTGATTTTGTATAGCTGTATTTCCAATTTCCTTATTTAGTTTTTTGTCATTTATATCTGCATTCCAGCTATTCCCTTTTAAATAAAGAGTAGGGTGGATAAAGAAAGCATCTATTTTAGGATTTTCTTTGTTTAAGGTGTCTAGGTATTTTTTTGGTAAACTAGCATAATGTTTTTTCTTTTTTGGATGTTCTACCCAATAGTTTATTTTTGAATAATCTGGAAGTTCTACCGATAATTTTCCATCAAAATCTTCTTTTGGGATATCACTAATATGTGGTAGAATTGTATAGGTTTTACAAGCGTTAATATTTAGAAATAAGGTAAAATAAAACAGATGTCTGATTATATTCTTCACCTTTTTACCTCCCGTGACATTTCTTAAATTTCTTACCACTTCCACATGGGCAAGGGGCATTACGCTCTACCTTTTCTTCTGCTCTTACCGGTTGTGCTTTTGGCTTAGGTTTCCCTGCTTGCTGTGGTGTATTTCCTGTATTTTCTTGTCGGCTAGTTTGGTGGTTTTCGACCTTATGCTTATCTTCTTGTACAGATGATTTTGTAGGTAAACCAGCCTTAATTAAGAAAGAAACAATATCTTTATTTACTTTATCAATCAATGCTTTAAATAAATTGAAGGATTCAAATTTGTAAATTAAAAGCGGATCTTTCTGCTCATAACTTGCTGTTTGTACAGCTTGCTTCAAGTCATCCATTTCCCGCAAATGCTCTTTCCAAATATCATCAATTATAGCAAGCGTTACACTTTTTTCAATTGCTTCTGCAATATTCCCCCCTTCTGATTCATGTGCTTCTTTAAGGTTAGTTACTACTTGCAAAGTTTTTAATCCATCAGTAAAAGGAATAACTATGTTCTCATAAGTTGCAGACTGATTTTCGTACACATCTTTAATTACTGGGTAAGCTTGCCTTGCAATTGAAGTAGATTTATTTTGATATGAACTATAACAATTTTCATATACTTTCTCTGTAATCTCTTGTGATGATAAATCAGCAAATTCTGTTTTAGTAATTGTACTTTCAGTAGCTAATAGTCTGATTAAATCTAACTTAAAAGTACCATAATCTTTTGCCTCATGTAGTTCTTCAACAATACTTTCACAAGTATCATAAATCATATTCGAAACATCAAGCGATAGTCTATCTCCATGCAAAGCATGCCTTCTTTTCTTATAGATTACCTCTCTTTGTTGATTCATTACATCATCATACTCCAATAATCTTTTTCTTGTTCCAAAGTTATTTTCTTCAACTTTCTTTTGCGCTCTTTCAATGGATTTACTTACCATAGAATGCTGAATAACTTCACCTTCTTCAAGTCCCATTCTGTCCATTAATTTTGCAATTCTTTCTGATCCGAAAAGTCGCATCAACTTATCTTCCAAAGAAACATAGAATTGAGATGAACCTGGATCTCCTTGCCTACCAGCTCTACCTCTTAGCTGTCTGTCTACCCTTCTTGAATCGTGTCTTTCAGTACCAATAATTGCTAATCCTCCAGCAGCTTTTACTTCATCAGAAAGTTTAATATCGGTACCCCTACCAGCCATATTTGTTGCAATTGTAACTGCTGATTTGTTACCGGCTTCAGCTACAATGTCGGCTTCTCTTTGATGCATTTTTGCATTCAGAACATTGTGCTTAATACCTCTTCTCCTAAGTATTGTGCTTAGTAATTCTGATATTTCAACTGATGTGGTACCAACTAAAATTGGTCTTCCTTGCTCAGTTAATGTTACAATATCTTCAATTACAGCATTGTATTTTTCTCTGTTTGTTTTGTATACCAAATCATCTTTATCATCTCTTTGAATTGGTCTGTTTGTAGGTATTGCAACTACATCTAGTTTGTAGATTTCCCAGAATTCGCCCGCTTCAGTTTCAGCAGTACCAGTCATTCCAGCAATCTTATTATACATTCTGAAATAGTTTTGAAGTGTAACTGTTGCGTAAGTTTGTGTGGCCGCTTCAATTTTCACGCTTTCTTTTGCTTCTATCGCTTGGTGAAGCCCATCAGAATATCTTCTACCATCCATGATACGACCGGTTTGCTCATCAACAATTTTTACTTTGTTATCCATCACAACATACTCAACATCTTTTTCAAAAAGAGTGTATGCTTTTAGTAATTGATTAATTGTATGTACCCTTTCACTTTTTATTGCAAAATCTCTTAATACATCATCTTTAGCTGTAGCTTTTTCAATGTCTGATTGAGCTGATTTATCAATTTCAGCAATATTTCCACCAACATCAGGAAGAATAAAAAAGTCTTTATTCTCAGTAGAGCTAGTCATTAACTCCAATCCTTTTTCAGTTAATTCAATAGAGTTAGATTTCTCATCAATTACAAAAAAGAGCTCTTCATCAACTAGATGCATTTCCTTATTTTGGTCTTGCATGTAGTAATTTTCAGTTTTTTGCAATTGTGCTCTTACTCCATCTTCTGATAAAAACTTAATAAGTGCTTTATTTCTAGGCAGTCCTCTAAAAGCTCTTAAAAGATTAAGTCCTCCTTTTTCTGAATCACCATCTTTTAACAGTTTTTTAGCATCAGAAATTACTATATTAATAAATTTTCTTTGTGCATTTACAAGTTGATCAACCTTATGTTTGTATTCGTTAAATTCGTGTTTATCTCCTTGTGGTGTAGGCCCTGAAATAATAAGAGGTGTTCTTGCATCATCAATAAGAACAGAATCCACTTCATCAACAATAGAATAATGCAATTTTCTTTGTACTAAATCTTCAGGGCGTTTTGCCATATTATCTCTTAGATAATCAAAACCAAATTCGTTATTTGTGCCGTAAGTAATATCAGATAGATAGGCTTTTCTTCTCTCATCAGAATTAGGTTGATGATTGTCAATACAATCTATGCTTAATCCATGAAATTGGAATAATGGTCCCATCCAAAGAGCATCCCTTTTTGCTAGGTAATTATTTACAGTTACTAGATGTACTCCTAATCCAGTAAGTGCATTTAAATAAATTGGAAGTGTTGCGGATAAAGTTTTCCCTTCACCAGTTTGCATCTCAGCAATTTTTCCTTGATGCAAAACAATCCCTCCAATTAACTGAACATCATAATGTATCATGTCCCATTTGATCTCAGTTCCTGCCGCATCCCAAGTTGTTTGATAAGTTGCAGTATCTCCATTAATGCTTACAAAATCTTTTGTAGCAGCTAATTCTGTGTCATTTTTGTTTGCAGTTACATCAATGCTTTTATTTTCTGCAAATCTTTTTGCAGTTTCTTTTACAACTGCAAAGGCTTGTGGTAAAACTGTATTTAGAATTTTTTCTATTTTATCAATTACTGTTTTTTCTAGTGCATCAATTTCTTTATAAAGCTCTTCTTTTTCTTCAGTTTTAGTTTCGGAAAGGTTTGATTTCTCTTTTAGAGTTTCAATCTTAGATTTTTCTTCACTAATAAAATCAGAGATCTGTTTTTTAAAATCAGTAGTTTTTTCTCTTAATTCATTATTTGATAAAGAACTTAATTTAGAAAACTCCTCATTAATCTTATCTACTAAAGGAGTTATTTCCTTAACATCCTTATCGTATTTGTTCCCGAATAATTTACCTAATATGCCTAATAAACCTGCCATTTGTGTTTTTTAATTTAACGGAGTAAAGTTAATTTTTTACAAGAGTATACAAAATAAAAAAAGGTCGAATTCGACCTTTTTTATTAATACTCATCTTCATTAAAGAAGAAGTCATCTTTTGTTGGATAATCGGGCCAAATATCTTCAATAGTGTCCCATTGCATCCCTACCTCTTCTTCTACCAATTCTTGCAAATTTTCAACTACTTCCATCGGCGCTCCTGATCTTATTGCAAAATCAACTAATTCATCTTTTGTTGCTGGCCATGGTGCATCTTCTAGTTTTGACGCTAGTTCTAAAGTCCAATACATTTCTTATTTTTTAAATCTTTTGCAAAAATATATGTTTTATTGAATTGAGGCTTAAATTGTTAATCTTTTTCCCATTCAATTTCTTCTGCATTATTTTCTTTTAAAACAGCTCTTGATAAAACAAATAAATAATCTGATAATCTGTTTAAATATTGAAGATGTAAGTTGTTAATTTCTGATGTTTTACTTAGAGCAACTAAATTACGCTCAGCTCTCCTGCAAACTGTTCGTGCAATATGGCATTTAGATGTAGTAGGGTGCCCAGAAGGAAGAATAAAATTCTGTAACATTGGTAATGTTAACTCCATTTTATCTATTGCTTTTTCCAACATTTCAATGTTTTTGGCTGTAATATTGGGCAATTTAATTTTATCCTTTTTTCCGTCAAATGAAATAACAGAACCTAAATTGAAAAGTTGATTTTGAATATTTAGTAAAATTGCTTTATGGAATTCTTTTAATTCTTGATCATAAATATTCCCAATGAATGAGTTGAGTTCATCAATTGTTCCATAACACTCTAATTTTACATGATCTTTGTCAACTATACTTCCACCAAGTAATTGTGTTTTTCCTTTATCTCCCTTTTTAGTGTAAATTTTCATGATTTAGAATTTAATTATAAAATTTTCTTTGCTTAATTCTGATTTTAAAAAAACTACTCCAACAAAAAATAAATCAATCGTTAATGTAGTTTTTTGGTGCGTCTTAATGTAATTCCAAGCATTCTCCATTCCCTCTGACCAGTGTACATCATCAAATATAAAAATGGTGTCATTGTTAGAGTATTTCAAGCACTTTTCAAAATAATTAATAGTTGTTTTTTCTTGATGATTTCCATCAATAAAAGCTAAATCTAAAGTTTTAATTTCTTCAAGTTTACTCTCTAGTGTGTTATTGAAATCTCCTAAAGTGATAGATGTGTTCTTCGCATTTAATTTCTTAAAATTTTGTTGTGCGACTTTTGCTGTTTCAGGGCAGCCTTCCAAAGTATGAACTTGAGATTCTTTAATTGCTTTTGCTAAATAAAGCGTGCTTATACCTAGTGATGTTCCTAGTTCTAAAATATTTTTTGGTTTATAAAACTGAGTTATTCTGTAAAGTAGTTTTCCAAATTTTGAATTCTTAGCAGAATTCTTTGCTACATCTTTAATTTTTCTTATTTTATTATTATTAACATGGCTTCCTGCTCCAAAATCAGTAATTTTTACTGTATCATCTGATTTGCACAAATCCCTTCTTAACTGCTCAATATTTTTACAGTTTTGATCATCAGATTTTTTATTAAGAACAATTGTGATAAACTCATATAAAAACGGAGCTTGCGCACTGTGTTTTGTTTTTGCTATTAAAAAATACTTGATATATCTAAAAATTAGTTGCAATGCTTTCATAGTTGCAAAAATACATTTTATTGTGCACAATTCACACAGAATTTACTGTGTGGACGAATCATTAATCTCCCCAAGGGAATATTTTGTTTACATTTATTACATATACCGAAATCAGCATTTTTAATTTTGTATTGCATAACGTGTAGTTGCTGCATTTTATTTTCTGCTTGCCTAAGAGCTGCTTCAACTACACTTTTATTATTGATAGCATCCATGCGAGAAATCCTCCCAATTGAATTTTCAGGTGCAATGGGCTTACAAAGTACAGTAAACTCGGCTATCTTTTTTTGAGTATTGTCAATTTCGAGCAATAGTTTTTTATGTATCTCCTTTTTTTGTGTTTCGTCCATCAAGGCAAATGTATAGTTTTTTAATGTATTTTTGCATTATGATTATTGTTACAGGTGCAGCAGGTTTTATTGGATCGGTTTTAGTTGGTAAGCTAAATTCATTAGACAAATCAAACTTAATTTTGGTTGATGATTTTTCAAATGATGAGAAAAATAAAAATCTATATAATAAGCAATTTAATCAACAGATTGATCGTTCAGAATTCATAGAGTGGTTCATGAAAAATGCTGAATCAGTTTCTGAATTTTATCATATTGGTGCTAGAACTGATACTACAGAGCTTAATGTTGAAATATTTAATGAGTTGAACCTAAATTATACTAAAGACATATGGAATATTTGTGCTGACAATAGCATCCCTTTTGTGTACGCTTCTTCAGCAGCTACTTATGGAATGGGAGAGTCTGGGTTTGATGATAATCATGATATTATTGATGATTTGGTTCCATTAAATCCTTATGGGGAATCAAAAAATGACTTTGATAAATGGGCTTTAAAACAAAAGTCAACCCCACTATTTTGGGCAGGGTTTAAGTTTTTTAATGTTTATGGGCCTAATGAATTTCATAAAGGCAGAATGGCTTCCGTAATTTCACATGCTGTAAATCAAATTTCCATTACTAATGGAATGAAACTTTTTAAATCGCATAATCCTAAATATAAAGATGGGGAACAATTACGTGATTTTGTTTATGTAAAGGATGTAGTTGAAGTTTTGGCTTTTATGATGGAGAGCAAAAAGCAAAGTGGAATTTATAATCTTGGAAGTGGTAAAGCAAGAACTTTTAAAGATTTGGTTGAGGCCACTTTCTCTGCTATGAATATCAAAAGTAACATTTCTTATATAGCTACTCCCATTGATATTAGATATAAATACCAGTATTTTACACAGGCAAGTATGCAAAAATTAAAAACTGTGGGTTATAAAAAATCCTTTACTAATTTAGAAGATGGAGTAAAGGATTATGTTCAGAACTATCTGATTGACAAGAAGTATTACTAGAGTTGTTCTCTCAAGTTTACTAAAAACCCTCTGATATCTTTTAGGTGATTTACAATTTCAATATTGTCAATTGTATCTTCTTTATTTTCTTTAAGTTTCATTTTAGCACCTTCCAAAGTAAATCCTCTTTCTTTTATTAAATGGTAAATAATTTGAAGGTTTTTTATGTCTTTTGGAGTAAATAACCTGTTTCCTTTTTTATTCTTTTTTGGTGTTAAAATATTAAATTCTTTCTCCCAAAACCGGATAGCAGAAATATTCATTTCAAACATCTTAGCAACCTCACCTATCTTGTAAAATAGTTTTTCTTTTTGTAAATTTTTAAAATCCATTAGTCAAAAGATTGATTATTTTGCGAAGAAATTTCTAACATCTTTTCATACTCATCAGGATTTAAATCATTGTAGTAGAAGTTAACAGGATTTATTTTTCTTCCATCTTTATGAACTTCATAATGTAGGTGAGGTGCAACTGACGTCCCGGTACTTCCTACATATCCAATTACCTCTCCTCTTTTTACTAGCTGACCTTTTTTTACAATGTATTTACTCATGTGTGCGTAAAGCGTTTTGTAGCCATAACCATGATTAATAACCACATGATTTCCGTAGCCCTTTCTACTTCTTCTTACTTTATGTATTGTACCATCACCTGTGGCATAAATTGGTGTTCCTGTTTTTGCTGAAAAATCCATGCCAGCATGCATTTTTCTAGTTTTATAAATAGGATGAATTCTGTACCCATACCCACTTGCCATTCGGCTTAAATCTTTATTTGAAACTGGTTGTATGGCAGGAATAGCAGCAAGCATATCGGTTTTATTTTTTGCTAATTCAATAATGTCGTCAAAGGATTTTGATTGAATATAAAGTTGTTTAGTGATCTGATCAAGTTTCTTACTCGTTTCAACTACTAGTTCAGTATTTTTAAATCCATTTAGTTTTTGATATCTATTTACGCCACCATACCCAGCCTTTCTGATTGAAGATGGAATTGGATCTGCTTCAAAAATTACTCTGTAAATATTGTCATCTCTCTTTTGAATATCATCAAGAACAAGTTCAACTTGTGACAACTTATCTTGCACTAAATCAAATTGAGTGGTAAGTTGTACAATCTCTCTATTAAGAGTTTTTTCTTTAGGGCTATCAAAAAATTGAAAGAAAACCAAAATCATTACAAGTCCTAAAAATGCACTCCCCATCAGTAAGTAAAACATTTGTTTTAACTTATTTAAACTACTAAGTTCAATTCGTTTGTAACTTAGTGTTTTAGTATCATAATAATATTTTACCTTAGCCATCTTAAAATTATTGCGCAAATTTACTTATTTTGCATTAGATAAAGCATGAAATACTGCTGATTTCTAACAACTTATTGTGAATTGTTAAATTAACCACAGAAAATGAAAGCCAATACACTCAGAGCGCTATATTTAGATTTCTTTAAATCAAAGCAACATAAAATCGTTTCATCAGCACCTATGGTAGTAAAAAATGATCCTACATTAATGTTTACAAATGCAGGCATGAACCAATTTAAAGATATCTTTTTAGGAGATTTTGATCCTAAAGATTTAAGAATAGCAAATTCTCAAAGATGTTTGAGGGTTTCGGGTAAGCATAATGATTTGGAGGAAGTAGGTCATGATACTTACCATCATACAATGTTTGAAATGCTGGGGAGTTGGAGTTTTGGTGATTACTTTAAAGAAGATGCAATAAATTGGGCTTGGGAATTTTTAACTGAAGTTTGTGAGCTTGATAAAGATAGGCTATATGTTACTGTTTTTGAAGGAGCAAAAGAAGATGGGTTAGAAAAGGATAATGAAGCATTTAATAGTTGGAAGAACCACCTTCCTCAAGACAGAATTTTAACTGGAAATAAAAAGGACAACTTTTGGGAAATGGGAGAGACAGGACCATGTGGACCTTGTTCTGAAATCCATTTTGACAATAGAAATAATGAAGAAAGAGCAAAAGTTAGTGCTGCCAATTTAGTAAATGAAGACCATCCTCAAGTTATTGAAATCTGGAATTTGGTATTTATGCAATACAATAGATTTTCTGATGGAAATTTAAAGCCATTACCAAATTCTCATGTTGATACTGGAATGGGATTTGAAAGGCTTGCTATGATAATGCAAGGAGTGAAGTCAAATTATGATACTGATATTTTTCAGCCAATAATTCAAGCAATTGCTAAAACTGCAGGACTTAAATATGGAGAAAGTGAAAAACAGGACATTGCAATGCGAGTTATTGCAGATCATATAAGAGCAATTTCATTTTCAATTGCTGACGGACAATTACCATCAAATGTAAAAGCAGGTTATGTTATTAGAAGGATTTTAAGAAGAGCAGTTAGGTATGCTTATACTTTCTTAAACCTTAAAACTTCATTTATGTATGAAGTAGTTACTGTACTTGTTAATCAAATGGGAGAGCAGTTTGAGGAATTAAAAGCTCAAAAAGATTTGATACAAAAAGTAGTAAAAGAGGAAGAAGAATCGTTCTTACGAACTCTTGAAGATGGCTTAAAAAGGATAGAACAAATCACTAAAAATGCAAAAGGAGATATATCAGGAAAGCAAGTTTTTGAACTTTATGATACTTATGGTTTTCCTGCTGATTTAACAGCTCTTATTTTAAGTGAACAAAACTTATGTTTTAGTCAAGAGGAATTTGATGATGCTATGCAAGAGCAAAAAGACAGGTCAAGGCAAGCGGGTAAAATTGAGAAAGGCGATTGGACTGTGCTGATAGAAGATGAAAAAGAAGAATTTGTTGGCTATAAAAATTTAGAAACTGAAGTTAAGATTACAAGATACAGAGAAGTAACTTCAAAAGAGGCAAACCAATATCAGGTGGTGTTTAATTTAACACCATTTTACCCTGAAGGAGGAGGGCAAGTTGGTGATACGGGCATGATTAAAAACACAAATGAAAGCATTGCAATTGTTGACACTAAGATGGAAAACAAGTTAATTGTTCATTTTGCTAATGAATTGCCAAATGATGTTAATGCAAAATTTTTTGCAAAAGTAAATGCAATTGATAGAAAAGCATCTGCAAGAAATCATACTGCAACTCATTTATTGCACGAAAGTTTGCGAACTATTTTAGGAGAACATGTAGCTCAAAAAGGATCTTTAGTAAATCCGAGTTATTTGCGTTTTGATTTTACTCATTTTTCACAAATAGAAAAAGCTGATTTAAAAAAGGTAGAGGCAGATGTAAATGCTAAAATTCTCAAAAATACAATTTTAGATGAGCACAATAATCTGCCACTTAAAAAAGCTGAGGATTTAGGGGCTATTATGTTATTTGGAGAAAAATATGATGATGTAGTGCGTATGATTCAATTCGATACTTCCAAAGAATTGTGTGGTGGAACACATGTAAATGCTACTGGAGAGATAGGGCTTTTTAAAATCCTTTCTGAAGGCTCTATCTCTTCGGGAATTAGACGAATAGAAGCGACTACAGCTGCTAATGCCTTAAATTATCTTAATGATAAAGAGAGTTTATTGAATGAAATTGCTAGATTGGTTAAGAATAAAGATTTAAAGAAAGGAGTAGAGAAGTTAATCTTAACTAATAAAACATTAGAAAAACAAATCGTTACTCTAAAAAAAGCTAATGCAGGTAATGTAAAAGATGATTTGTTGAACTCAGCAGTTGAGGTTAACGGAGTTCGTTTTGTTGCTCAGGAAGTTGAAATGGAAGCTGAGGACATGAAGAATATTTCTTTTGCATTAAGAAAAGAAGAGAACTTAGTTATGGTATTAGCTGCTAAATTGGGCGAAAAAGTGTTACTTACAGTTATGTTAACTGATGATGTGGTCGCTAAAGGTTATAATGCAGGAGTTATGATACGAGATATAGCTAAGGAAATACAAGGTGGAGGTGGAGGGCAGCCCTTCTTTGCTACTGCTGGTGGAGTAAATTCATTTGGTATAGCCGCTGCTTTGGTAAAAGCAAAAGAATTATTAGGATAATAAAAAAAGCCAGCTAAAAGCTGGCTTTTTTTACTAAATAATTTAATTTCTTAGAATCTGTAAGAAAGACCAAAATTAAATGACCCTTCTCTGTTACCTTCATCATCTTCACTAGTAGGCATAGTATAATTTGGCTCTACATATAAGCCATTCCATACATTAAAAGCAAACCCTACACCAATACTCATGTCTTCTGCGTCATCACCAGGCATTGTTAATGATGCATAAGCACCTTCTACCTGAGCAATGTTGTAACGAGCAAAAATGTCATAAGTATCTTCACCAGTAGCATCTTCACCGCCACTAGTAAGACCTACAGAGATCATGTCATTTACCATGTATCCGATTCCTATGTTTGTAGTAATCTTATCCATGTTTTCTTCTTGGTCTCCATCATAAGTGGTTACGACCATGAATTGAGCTGATGCAACTAATGTACATAACGCAACAACTCCTGTTAAAAATAATTTTTTCATTTTTTTGAATATTTAAATGGTTAATAATGGCCGCAAGATAGCAAAGGTATTTTTACTACCTACAAATTGTTATTTACACTTATACACATAAATTTGTTAATTGCTAGATTTAACGCATAAAAAAAGGGCTGCAAAAAGCAGCCCTTTAATATATTGTACTGAGGAAGTATTATAAACCTACGTTTAGAGTTACATACATGTACTTTGTATCTGTGTCAGTACCGTTATTATCATTTACCATTGATAAGCTTAAACCAGCATTGTCATTTAAAGAGTATCCTAATGAGATTTCAGTAGCAGCTCTTTCATAATCATCGTTTAAAGAGTTTGTTACAGAATGCATAGTTGCTCCTAAAGAGATTCCAGACATTTTATAAGATAACCCGTAAGATAACATCTCATCTCCAGCGTCTAAATAACCCATGTTTCCAGTTGCATCCCATGAACCATCCATGTTAGTACCTGCCATATGAAAATCAGCATCTTCACCATAAACTGTTTGTGAAGCATGAACACCCATATCATCATTGATAGCATAGGTTAATCCGATAACTCTCATGTCATTTCCACCAAAGTCAGAGTTCATAGAAGCAGATATTCCAGCTCCCATTACTTCACCACTAATATCAATTCCAGTTGCAGCATTTTCTCCAGACTCACCATCTGTAGTTGTAGTCATGTAAACTAAGTTAACATCCCATCCTGAAAACTCACCACCTGCATTTAGGTACATGTTTCCATTACTACCATCTGCTACACCATTTGAGTCAGCACCTCCCATGTTGTTAGAAGCATAACCAACTGTTACGTCAGCCATATCAAGATCTAAACCAATCTTGAATCCATCCCAAGTAGTTCTGTTAGTTCCCCAGTCATTTGAGGAGATTAAAGCTCCTGAACCATAGTTTAATGCTTGACGACCTACAGTTACATTTGCATACCCCATTAAGTCAGTAGAAGCGTATGCTTCATAGATATTCATTGTTAACTCACCAGTTGCAGCTTGGTTTGATAGCATGTAGTTCAAATCTGAACTCAAATGAATACCCCAGTCAGATCCTCCCCAAGTAGCACCTAAAGTAGCTCTTTGGTTAGTCACCATTTTTTCGTTATCGCCACTCATATCAATTCTTGTTCTTGAATCAACATTCCAATCTTGAGCGAAAGTAACAGTTGTCATTAATCCCATTGCTAAGACTAATGCGTTTTGTAAATTCTTTTTCATTTTTTAAATTTTTGATTAATACAAGTGCAAAGATAAACCTCTTTAACAATTGGCACCTAATAAAAAGCACTCTTTTTAACAATTAAATGTTTGTATTGTAGTTAATGTACTGTAATTAAACATATTAGGTCATGTTTATATTTACTAATATTTCTCTTAAAAATATTAAAATTAGCTGAAAATGACCCTAAAAACTTAAAATTACAGTAAAATTACGCTTTTTATTTAGAAATTATTGTGACATTTTACCTCTTTTGGGACGTTTTGAAGTACTTTTTGACACTAAATATGCTTGTTTACTAGTAGTGAAAGCTAGCTTTAGTACTTAAGCCACTTCCAAATCTCCTTGTAAGTGGCTTTCTTTCCGTACATTAGTATCCCTGTTCGGTAAATACGCCCAGCTAACCAAGTAGTCGCTATAAAGGATGTAATAAGTATTCCTATAGAAAGAGATAATTCCCAGTTTGCTACGCCAAATGGAAGTCTTACCATCATTATTACAGGAGAGGTAAAAGGTATCATACTCATCCAAAAAGCCAATGTGCCATCTGGGTTCTCCATTATTGGTGTAATTAATACAAATGAGAGTATTATAGGAATAGTTATTGGCAGTACAAATTGTTGTGTGTCTGCTTCTGTATCTACTGCCGATCCAACTGCTGCAAATAATGCGCTATACATAAGGTATCCTGCTAAGAAGTAAAATATAAATGCTAAGAAAATCTGTAACAGATTTATTCCTCCAGTAAATTCAGCTACTTGTGCTAATATCACTGATTGATCAGAACTGTTCATTTCAGTAACCATAACATTTGCATCTAAAAAGGCAAGTTCTGCTACAGTTGATATGATTATTGTAATGATTATCCAGAGTACAAATTGTGTAAGTCCTACTAATGCTACTCCTAGTATTTTACCCATCATTAGTTGAAATGGCTTAACAGATGAGATGATTACCTCTACAATTCTGCTGGTTTTCTCTTCAATAACACCTCTCATAACCATAGTTCCGTACATAAAAATGAACATGTAAATAAGTATCCCACTAATAAAACCGATTCCCATACTTGCTTCTGCTTGGGAATTACTTGTAAATCCATCTTCTGAAATTATCTTGGTAGTGATGTTGATTTCTGTACTTGCATCTTCTAGCATTTGCAAATCAATTCCTAAAAGTTTTAATTTTTCATGCTCTATGAGTTGTTCTAGTTGTCTTTCTATGGATTTACTTACTGATAAACTAATCTGCTGATTGGAATAAAGTGTAAAATTTTCTCCCTCTAAATATAGTAGTGCATAAAACGGACTTTCGCTAAAATCAGTTTTAAGTAGTTCTGCTTCTGATGTAGGGATAGTTGTAAAGTGGATAAACTCACTATCTTCCAAAATGTAGTTTACATCTTCATTTAGCGCAATTATTCTCTCCTCTTGCGTTTGAGTTGCTAAGAAGGTAGGAACTATCAAAAGTGCTGCCATAAGGATTGGACCAAGAATTGTCATTATAATAAATGACTTTTTCCTTACCCTTACTAGGTATTCTCTTTTTATAATGAGCCAGATTTTATGCATTGTTCACAGCTTTTATAAATATATCTTCCATTGTTGGTGTTTCCTTTTTAAAAGAAATGATTTCTGTATCTTCTAAGATACTTTCTAAAATTTCTTTAGCTGATTTTCCTGCTTTCGGCTTGATATGATAATTGTTGTCTTTCAAAGAGACAATAGTGAAAACATCATTTTCTTGTAGTTCTCCACCTGATGTAATAACTTCAAAAGTATTAGCAGTAAATTGTTTTTTAATATCTTCTATTGTGCCTTCTAATATAGTCTTTGATTTATTGATAAGTGCAATATGATCACAAATCTCTTCAACAGATTCCATCCTGTGAGTTGAGAAAATAATAGTTGTTCCTTTTTCAGCTAGTTCTAGAATTTCTTTTCTGATAATAGCAGCATTTATAGGGTCAAAACCAGAAAATGGCTCATCAAAAATTAAGAGTTTTGGCTCATGAATTACAGTTACAATAAACTGTATTTTTTGCGCCATTCCTTTACTTAGTTCTTCTACTTTTTTATTCCACCAACTTAAAATATCTAGTTTTTCAAACCAAAATTTTAGTTTTTCTAAAGCTTCGTTGTAGCTCATTCCTTTTAGTTGAGCTAGATATAGAGCTTGCTCCCCAACTTTCATTTTTTTGTAAAGCCCTCTTTCCTCTGGCATGTAGCCAATTTCAGAAATGTGATGTTTTTGTAAAGGTTTTCCATCAAAAATTACTTCACCACTATCTGGTGCAGTAATCTGATTAATGATGCGCATTAAAGTAGTTTTTCCTGCTCCATTTGGCCCAAGTAAACCGTAAATACTTCCTTTGGGTACTGAAATATTTGCATTTGTTAATGCAGTATAATCTCCATATTGCTTTACAACATCTTTTACTATAAGGAGTTTATTCATATTTTGAGGCATTAGTTTTTAGTCACTAGTTATTTTTTAACCAAACATTTCTCTTACTCTATCAAAAAATGATTTATCACTTCTTGTTGGGTTTGGCGTAAAAGCATCTGATTTTTTGCAGCTTTCAAAGACTTTCTTTTCTTCTTTTGATAAACCCTGTGGAGTCCAAACATTGATATGAATGAGTAAATCTCCTTTACCATATGAATTTACTGATGGCAATCCTTTGCCTTTTAATCTTAGAATTTTACCGGATTGTATACCTTCTTCCAATTTTATTTTTACTTTTCCACTTACTGTTGGTATTTCAGATGAAGTTCCAAGTGCAGCATCAGCAAAACTAATATAATGGTCAAAGTGTAAGTTTTGTCCGTCACGGATTAAAGTGTCATGATCTTCAATTGCAATAAGAACGATTAAATCTCCATTTATTCCTTCTAATGGAGCGGCATTTCCTTTTCCGCTAACTTTAAGTTGCATTCCATCTTCAACTCCTGCAGGAATTGTAATTTTTACAGTTTCAGTTTCTTTAAGCATTCCATTTGCATCTGTTCCTGATGGGCGCTTATCAATACTTTTTCCATTTCCATTACAATGTGGGCAAGGGCTTTGAGTTTGCATTTGCCCTAAAATTGTATTACTAATTCTAGTAACTTGCCCACTTCCATGGCAAGTTCCACAAGTTGTGAATGTTACGCCCTCAGCATTTACTAATCGGCTAACTTTTATCTTTTTCTCAATTCCTTCAGCAACTTCTATTAGGTTTAATGAAAGTCTGATTCTTAGGTTACTTCCTTTTACAACTCTTCTTCCTCTTTGTCGTCCTCCACCACCAAAACCACCTCCTCCAAAAATATCACCAAACTGACTGAATATGTCATCCATATTCATTCCTCCACCCCCAAATCCGCCTCCAGCAGCTCCACCCATTCCAGCATGTCCATATTGGTCGTATCTTTGTTTTTTCTCAGCATTGCTTAATACATCATAAGCTTCAGCAGCTTCTTTAAATTTTTCTTCAGCAGCTGGGTTGTCAGGGTTTTTATCAGGATGATATTTCACAGCCATTTTTCTGTATGACTTTTTTATCTCCTTAGCATCAGCATTTTTGCTAACGCCTAACACATCATAGTAATCTCTTTTTGACATTTTTTATTCTTTATTAGCTACTACAACTTTTGCATAACGCAAAACTTTTCCTCCAAGCATGTATCCTTTTTCTATTGCATCTACAATTTTACCTTTCATGTTGTCAGAAGGAGCAGGAATGTTCGTAATTGCCTCATGAAAATCAGTATCTAACTCTTTCCCGATAGGATCTTCTAATTCAGTAAGTCCTTTCTTCTCAAGTTCTGATTTTAGTTGTTTGTAGATTAAAACCGTACCATCTTCATCACCATAATTATTGGCTTTTATGGATCTTTCAAAATTATCCAGAATTGGCAGTAGAGTAGACATAATGTCCTTATTAGCAGTGGTAAAAAGTTCAATTCTTTCCTTAGTAGTTCTTTTTCTAAAGTTTTCAAACTCAGCAAAAAGTCTAAGGTTTTTATCTTTTTCAGTTGCTAATAATTCCTCAGTAGTTGGAGGGATTACTTCCTCTTTCACTTCTTCCTTCTCTGATTTTTCAGTATTGTCATCTGCAATTACCTCTTCAGTGTTGTTTACTTTTTTAGTAATTTCTTGCTCTTCTTGTTTTTTTTTTCTCATGATAATTTTGTATTACACTACAAATGATAGTGCAAATAGTTTGCCAAAGGCATTTATAAGTCAAACTGTCAGTTTATTTTTTTTGGGATTCAAGGAATCTGTGTAATGCAGGACCTTTTAAGTCTTTTGCAATAATTATTCCTTTACCGTCAATTAGCAGATTGCTAGGGATAGAACGAATTCCATATATATTAGATCCTTTTGACTGCCAACCTCCTAAATCAGAAACATGATATTCCCAAAAAAGTTGATCTTTATTAATTGCTTTTACCCATGCATTTTGTTTGCTATCAAGTGATAATGAATAAACTTCAAACCCATTTCCCTTATTAAATTTAGTTTTGTTGAATTTTCTGTATGCATCTACAATATTCGGATTTTCTCTTCTACAAGGTCCGCACCAACTTGCCCAAAAATCAATAAGGACTAGTTTTCCCTTTAATGAAGATAACTTCATTTTATTTCCTGTTGGATTGTTATATTCGAGTTCAGGAGCAATGTCTCCTATTTTTAATCCTACTTCTTGTGCTGAAGCAACTGATGTAAGTATGCTAAAAATAATTATTAATATTTTATTCATTAATCTATTCTTGTAATTTGTGCTCCAATAGCATTTAATCTTGTGTCAATATTTTGATATCCTCTATCAATTTGCTCAATGTTGTGTATTGTGCTTTCTCCATCAGCAGCAAGTGCAGCTAATAATAATGAAACTCCAGCTCTAATATCAGGAGAGGTCATGGTTGTTGCTTTAAATTGATACTCATGATCTAGTCCAATAACTGTTGCTCTATGAGGATCGCATAGAATAATTTGAGCTCCCATATCAATCAATTTATCCACAAAGAATAATCTTGATTCAAACATTTTTTGGTGTATTAGTACAGATCCTTTAGCTTGAGATGCAACAACTAATATAATTGACAACAAATCAGGTGTAAATCCTGGCCAAGGAGCATCTGAAATAGTTAAAATTGAACCATCAATAAAGGATTGTATTTCATAACTATCTTGTGAAGGAATATAAATATCATCTCCTCTTCTTTCCATTTTGACTCCTAATTTTGCAAAAACAGACGGGATTAATCCTAACTCATTATAAGCTACATTTTTAATAGTAATCTCTGATTTTGTAATTGCAGCTAAGCCTATAAAAGACCCTATTTCAATCATATCAGGAAGTATTCTGTGCGTACATCCTCCAAGATATTCTACACCTTCAATGTGTAACAAATTAGAGCCAACACCAGTAATTTTAGCCCCCATTGAATTTAACATTTTGCATAATTGTTGCAAGTAAGGTTCGCAAGCAGCATTGTAAATGCTCGTTTTTCCTTTCGCCATTACGGCTGTCATTACAATGTTTGCAGTTCCAGTAACTGATGCTTCATCAAGTAACATATCTGCCCCTTTTAGCGCATCAGCAGTTACTCGGTAGAACTGTTCTTTACTGTCATATACAAATTTAGCGCCTAGATTTTCAAAGCCAATAAAGTGTGTGTCTAATCTTCTTCTTCCGATTTTATCGCCACCAGGCTTTGGAATATATCCTTTTCCGTATCGAGCTAAAAGAGGGCCTACTATCATAATTGAACCTCTAATTCGACTACTTTTTGTTTTATAATCTTCTGATGACAAATAATCAACATCAACATTATCGGCTTTAAAAGTATAAGTTGATTCATCAAGTTTATTTACGGTTACATTTAAGTCGCGCAACAAATCAATTAAGATATTTACATCACGAATGTTCGGCACATTTTCCATTCTTACTTCCTCAGGAGTAAGTAATACGGCACACAGAACTTGCAATGCCTCATTTTTTGCCCCTTGCGGATGTAAATCTCCTTTTAGTTTTATTCCTCCTTTTACTTTAAATGTAGCCATTTAGTAATTCTTTTTATAATTCTTTTTATAATTTTTCTTCTTCCCGTTATTCTTTTTATTGCTGTTAGCACCTCCTTGCCTTACGGATGCTGAACGAATAAATTCAAAATCATCAGCAAGTTTTAACTCATCATTAGACATTTGCTTAAGATGCAAACGAATAATGTTATTATCCACTGAACTTTCATTAAATAAAATGTAAGATTTTTTCATCTGATTAGCAATCATCCCAGTCATAATTTCTTTTTCAGAGCCCTCCATTTTCATAGCCGTTTTTATCATTGTAGGGATTGTATTTCCGTAATATGAGAAACGAATTTTATTGCTAGGATAGGTCATTGGCTCTGGTTTTTCTTCTAACTTTTCAGCCTCTGGTTTAGGGTAAGGTGATTTTATATCAAGTTTAAAATCAGACATTATATGCAAGTGATCCCAAAGCTTATGAGTAAATTCCTTTACATCTCGCAAGTGAGGATTCATTTGTCCCATAAATGCAATGATTGCATCTACACATTTTTGTTGTTCTACTTTATCAGTTAATCTGGTAGCGTGATTAATCATTTTATGAACATGCCTTCCGTATTCAGGTATCGTTAGATGCTCTCTCTTAGTGTTGTATTCCATGAAAATATATTTGCAGCAAAAGTAATAAAAAAAGCCCACCAAATTGGTGAGCTTTTGTCTAATCTCTAACATCTATATGCTAGTATCTATTTCTAAAATCCTAAAGTAAGTCCTAAAAGATAATTTCTTGTTGCTTCAGGAAAATAAGCAGCCATATTGTAACCTCTTTCGCTATCAGCATTTACATAATGATCGTATTCTCTAGGATCATAACCATCAGAAACAAAACGATACACCCAAGCATTGCTTACATATTTGTTGTCTAATAAGTTGTTTACTTGTAAGGTAAGCTTTGCAGTTTTAAATATTTTACTGTCCCAATCATAAGCTAATCTTAAATTGTTTACTAAATAATCATCTAATTTTCTATCATCAGAAGAAGTGTTATCAATAAATTGCTCCCCAACATATTTGCTTATAAAATCAAGACTGATATTTTTATCTACTTTATAATTGAAAATTGAAGCCCAAATAGCTGTTGGAGAAAAAGCTAAATCAGTGTTTTCATAATCTATTTTTTCTTGGTCTCCAGTATCCCAATTGTCAACATATTCATTGTGGCTAATTATTTTGTTTTCTGATAGCGTCATGTTTCCTTCCCAAGTCATTTTATCAGACAACTTGTATGTAGCTTCAAGCTCAATTCCTTTTCTGTACGACTCATCAATATTTGCTCTTCTATATGCGCCTACATCATTAATTTGTCCAGTAAGTACTAACTGGTTTTTGTATTTCATGTGGTAAAGATTTACACCTAATGAAAATTTTTCTCCACTTTGTTTGTACCCAACTTCAGTATCGTAAAGTGTTTCATGTGATGGATATTCATCAGCTTTATTTTCTACATAATCATTTCTGTTCGGTTCTTTATTGGCTACTGCAAATGACACATAAATGGATTGGCTCTGGTTTAAATCATGAAAAAGCCCGATTTTTGGATTGAAAAATACATGAGATACTTCTTGTTCGGATGGCACCCCATTTCTGTCATATCCTTCAAATATATAATCTACCCTTCTTCTTTGCAAATCTAAATAAAGGTTAGTAGCATCAGAATATTTATAATTTGCTTTTCCATAAAAGTTATGATCTAATTTTTCAGCTTTGTTCCAGTAATACTGATGATTGCTTGCTCCATTACTTGCGTACTCAGCCCAGATAATATTGCCGTAATGTTGTCCAGAATAACTGTTGCTAGCACCACCTAAAACTAAATCAAGGTTACCCATTTGATGATTAAGAGAATAAGTAAATCCTCCAAAATCATTGTTTAACCATTTCCTTCTGATAAGGTTGGTTGAAGAAATTGTGTCATCAGATAAAATGATATTTTCCAGACCATAATCTACAAAATCTTCTCCAATTTTTTCTTGCTCATAATATCCTTCACCATGCGTAAAATGTGCAGCAACATTTACAGTGGTTTCAGTACTTAATTGCTTGCTGTAATGCAATTGGTAATGTGTTTGTCCGTAATTATCAACTTCATTTTTATAAGTGTAAGGGTTGAATGTTCTATTTTCGTCTAAATAATTTAAAGGCACACCATTCCAAGCTTGATAAGTGCGTTCATGTCCTGTAAAAACCAATGCCTTTATAACTGAGCTTGCTCCAAAATATGTTCCTTGTAGGTAAAGAGATTTTAAGTTAGAAGTTGCTCTATCTATATAACCATCAGATGAAATTTTAGATACGCGCCCATTAAAAGCAAATTTATTATTGATAAGTCCAGTTCCGAATTCTATATTATTTTTTAATGTAGCAAAACTTCCCATAGAATTGCTAGTAGTAAAATAAGGATTTTTCTTTAAACCATCAGTTTTCAAATTTACTGATGCCCCAAAAGCAGAAGCCCCATTAGCTGAAGTCCCTACACCTCTTTGAATTTGAATGCTCTCAATTGAAGATGAGAAATCGGGCATATTTACCCACCAAACTCCTTGGCTCTCAGAATCATTTAATGGAATTCCATTAATTGTAACATTTATTCTTGTTGGGTCAGAACCTCTTACTCTAAAGCCAGTATAACCCACTCCAGCTCCTGCATCAGAAGTAGTAACTACTGAGGGAGTAAGTGAAATGATATAAGGTAAATCCTGTCCCAGATTTCCTTTTTCAATTTCTGATTTACTGATGTTTGTAAACGCTACTGGAGTTTTTTCAGTTGCTCTAAGCGCATTTACATTTACATCATTTAACACCTTTTGCATTGAAATAGTGTCATTTGGCTGTTGTGCAACACCAATAAATGGTAGAGCAAGCAGAGCAGCCATGCAGTTTTTTTTATTAAACATTTTAATTATTTTTTGTTAACATTACCAGATAAAATAGGGTTATTATCTGTTCTATTTAATGTTGACTCATTTTCCTATGATGAATTACCACCTCAGGTTCAATGGGTGTAATCTCAGCCTTTCGGCACCCCTTTTAAGATTGGGTAAAAGTATAAAAAAAGTTTATAGTTGACTAAAATTAGTTGATATACTTTCAATTGCCTGCTCATTTCTATCCTCACCTTTAATTATTAAAAATTTGTGTCCTAAGCTTTCTAGTTCTTGTTTGTAGAGTTCAAGAAGTTCATTTCTGTTTGTAGGGTTTTCTCTTAATTGGTCGTAATCCCATTTTAAGTCTGGCTTACATAAAAGATAAAATCTGTTCTCAACTTTTTGTTTTTTAATTTGCTCTAAAATCCAATTGTTGCAGTTACCATATTTATAATCGCTCCATATTTTAATGGTAATAAGATCTGTATCATGTAAAGAGATTTGTTGGTTGCCAATAGAAAGTTGCTCGTTTTCCAATTGCCCTGTAGCAATTTCTAATAAATCTTCTTGTAAGTAATTTTTACCTAAATCAGCTAGATATACTCTTGCAAACTCTTTTGTAAAAGGAATCTTGTAATGTTCAGAAAGGACTTTGCAAAGAGTTGTTTTTCCGCTACTTTCAGGGCCTGTTACAATTATTTTAAGCATTAGAAGTATTCTTGTTTAGCCACATGAAATACCCAAAAATTGCAATTATAGTATATGCTAAAAATAGGAGGGATGTAAGATGTAATTCCCTGCTATAATATAGGTAAATTGAAACAACATCAATCACAATCCAATAAAGCCAATTTTCTAAAACTTTTTTGGTTACCATATAAGTTGCAATTACTGAAAAAACGGTTGTAAAAGAATCGACTATCGGCATTTTTGCTGAGGTGTAAGTCGCAAAATAGAACCCCATTAAAAAAGTAATAATTGCACCAGTAATTATTAGTGTTAAGTGTTTCCCTGCACTCCACTGAGTTATTTGTAAATCCTGCTCTTTTTTGGTCCAATTGTAATAGCCGTAAAAAGCCATTATTAAGTAAAAAACTTGCAAGCCTGTTTCTGGAAAAAGTTCTGCTGAAAAACAAATATAAATGTAAAGTGCTACACTAATTCCTGCGGCAGCCCAGCACCAAATGTTTTGTTTAGTAGCAAGTATTACATAAAGTACAGAAAGAACTACTGCTATAGTTTCAATAATACTCCAATTGAAATCTAAGCTGCTAAAAAATAAAATTATTTCATTCATATTAATGAGTCAAAAATACTAATTTGTATAAGTTTGCAAGCGAAAAGAGAGTTTTTAGTGCATAGTCACTAGTTTAAAAACAAATTTAAATCAAAATGAAAAAAATCTTAGTTGTTACTTTGCTTTATTGTTCAATAGCAACTTTGTCTTTTGGACAAGAAAAAGCACATCAAATTTACAATAAAGATGGGAGTAAAATTTCCTATAAAACTATGCTTTTCAAAATAAAAAATGCGGATGTAGTTTTGTTTGGTGAAAATCATAATGATCCGATTTCACACTGGTTACAACTGGAACTTACAAAGAGCTTGTACGAAAAATATGGAGAAAATTTAATGCTCGGAGCAGAAATGTTAGAGGCTGATAATCAAGTTGTGTTAGATGAGTATTTGCTAGGTTTTAGTAGAGAAAAAGATTTTGAAAAAGAAGCGAAAATATGGCCAAATCATAAAACAGATTACCGTCCACTTTTAAGATTTGCAAAAGAGAATGATTTGCATTTTGTAGCTACAAATATACCAAGAAGGTTTGCAAATATGGTGTATCGTTTTGGTGTTGATACTCTAGCTTATTTGCCAGAAGCATCAAAACAATTTATTGCCCCTCTTCCTATGGCTTACGATACTTCATTGCATTGCTATAAAGAAATTTCTATTATGGCTGGAGGGCATGGAGGTGAAAATTTACCGAAATCACAAGCAATAAAAGATGCAACTATGGCTCATTTCATACACGTAAATATGAATGAAGACACTAAGTTTATACATTATCATGGTTCGTATCACTCAAAATATCACGAGTCAATTATGTGGTATTTATTGCAGTTAAATTCTAGTTTAGCAATACAAACCATAGAGGTAGTAGAACAAGCTGATGTTTCAGAGTTCGATAAAGAACTAATCGGTAATGCTGATTTCTTTATAGTCGTTGATGAAGATATGTGTAAAACACATTAACAATTATGCACTGCATTTGCAATTTCAGAAATTAGATTTTCGTCCTTTTCAATTGCATTCCCAACTACTATAATGTCAGCTCCAGCTTTGCAATTAGTAATTGCTTTTTCGCCACTACTTATTCCTCCTCCAATAATTAAAGGAATATCAACTGATTGACTTACGGTTGCAATCATTTTTTCAGAAATTGGGTTTAGGGCACCACTTCCACCATCCATAAATATGAGTTTAAGTCCTAGCATTTCACCAGCCATAGCCGTGCAAGCAGCAACTGCATTTTTTTCAGCAGGAATAGGAGTGGTGTTGCTCATATAAGAAACAGTAGTTGGTTTTCCGCTATCAATAAGTATGTAGCCTGTAGGTAAAACTTCAAGTGAAGATTGCTTTAATATTGGAGCTGTAATGACTTGTTTGCCAATAAGCATTTCCGCATTTCTTCCTGAAATAAGTGATAGAAAAAGAATACCATCCGCTTTGTTGTTTACTTGCATTGCATTGCCAGGGAAAAGTATAACTGGAATGTCAGAGTTTTCTTTTAAAGTTACTAGACAAGTATCTAAACTATCACTTGTAAGTAAACTTCCTCCAACAAAAAAGTAATCGGTATTTGCCTTCTCTGCTTTTTCTATAATTGTAAGTAGTTGAGTTTTATCTTGCTTATCTGGGTCAATTAAAAGTGCAAATGATTTTTTATTTGCTCTTTTGTTTTTAAGTATAATTTTGTAGATATCCATAAGTAATTTTCTATTTGCAAACATACACTAAAAAGTGCGTATCTATTTTTGTGTAATGCAATGTGTATTTTGTTTTATTAAAGCGTGTTTCTATTTTACCATTCTCTTTCATAATAAATGGTGATATCAGTATATCTTTTTTAAAATCAATACTTCCTTTTTGATGCCATTTAAAAACTGCTTCTTTGCAACACCATATTAATGTTGCTTTTTCTTTTGTTAAATCTTGATGACTATTGTTTGTAATAAATTTAGGTGAGAGTTTTAGTGGTTTTTCAGAAATGTATTCAATATCTAATCCTATTTTTTTGTCGCTTATAATTATTGCAACTAAATTTTTAGAATGAGAAATTGAAATGTGCTTCCCATTTGAAATTTCAGGAGCACCATTTGAATTATATGAAATTTGTTGATTTGGTTCTAATTCGTTTAAGAGTAATCTGCTTACTAAAAAGTTTTTTTTTCTTTTTTCATTTTTGAATTTTGATGAGTCAAAACGCGCTCCAAGTTTTAAAAGTTCTGTTAAGCTCTCATTGATGTGCCAAATAGCAATTTGACAATTATTTTCAGTGTATTTTTTAATGACCCCCATCTCTCAGTTTATTGGTTGCGAATGTAATAATTATCATTATCTTTGCCACCCTTTAAAATAAAAAAATGGAAACGGATACTATGAATTATAAAGTAAAAGATATCTCATTAGCAGAATGGGGTAGAAAAGAAATTACATTAGCTGAGGCAGAAATGCCAGGCTTAATGGCTACAAGAGAAGAGTATGGAGATAGCAAACCATTAGCTGGCGCTAGAATTGCAGGGTGTTTGCATATGACAATTCAGACTGCAGTTTTAATTGAAACATTAGTTCATTTAGGCGCTGAGGTTACTTGGTCATCTTGTAATGTTTTCTCAACACAAGACCAGGCAGCGGCTGCAATTGCAGCAACAGGAGTGCCTGTTTTTGCCTGGAAAGGACTTTCAGAAGAAGAGTTTGATTGGTGTATTTTACAAACTCTTACTGCCTTTGAAGGTGGTAAATCGTTAAATATGATATTAGATGATGGAGGTGATTTAACTAATATGGTTTTTGATAGATTTCCTGAAATGGTAGCAGACATTAAAGGTCTCTCTGAAGAAACTACTACTGGAGTACATAGATTGTACGAAAGAATGGAGAATGGGACGCTTTTAACTCCTGCTATTAACATTAATGACTCAGTTACTAAATCAAAATTTGATAATAAGTATGGTTGCAAAGAATCGTTAGTAGATGCAATCAGAAGAGCAACTGATGTAATGATGGCTGGTAAAGTTGCTGTTGTTGCTGGCTATGGTGATGTTGGAAAAGGCTCTGCAGCTTCATTAAGAGGTGCTGGAGCAAGAGTTATTGTTACTGAAATTGATCCTATTTGTGCTTTACAAGCTGCAATGGATGGTTTTGCAGTAAAAAGAATGAATGATGCTTGTAAAAATGCAGATATCATTGTGACAACTACTGGAAATAAAGATATTATTCAAGCGCATCATTTTGAGAGGATGAAAGACAAAACAATTGTTTGTAATATTGGTCATTTTGATAACGAAATTGATGTTTCTTGGTTGAATGAAAAATGGGGGCATACAAAAGATACGCTAAAGCCACAGGTTGATATGTATACTATTAATGGAAAAGTTATTATTTTATTAGCAGAAGGTAGGTTAGTGAATTTAGGTTGCGCAACAGGACATCCTTCATTTGTTATGTCAAATTCATTTACAAATCAAGTATTGGCTCAGTTAGAACTTTGGAATAATACAGATGCTTATGGTAAAGAGGTTTACATGTTACCCAAGCATTTAGATGAAAAAGTTGCTAGACTACACCTTGCTAAAATTGGAGTTGATTTAGAAACGTTAAGGCCAGACCAAGCAGAATACATTGGAGTAACGGTTGAGGGACCTTATAAACCAGAATATTATAGATACTAAATAGTCATTTTATAATAAATTAAAGCTCCGAGAAAATAGGGGCTTTTTTTATGCTTTAAATCTGCCATTTTATTAATATAAAAAAATACCTTAATATTGTAGCTTGAATTAAAACCTGTACATATGAAAAGATTCTTTACAATTTTATTTTTTAGTTTGTTTACTGTAGTTTTTATAAATGCACAGTGTTCTATTGATTATAGTTATTTTCCAGTTGGCGCAAATTATGGTTTATATCCTGATACCTTGCCTGATGGGGTTGTTGGGCAACCCTATAATCAAGATTTAACTTTTTACCTGCCTCTTGATACTGTTTCTGCAGGTGTTTTTGTAGAGTTTACAGATTTTCATATTACATCAATTTCCCTTCCACTAGGGCTTTCTTGGGAATGTAATAATAGTGCTAATGCGTGTCATTATGATCCTTTAGTTAGTCAATACGGCTGTGTAAATGTTTCTGGTACTCCTTTAGTAGCTGGAAATTATGATGTTAATGTTAATTTAGTAGCTACTCATAGTTTATCTGCTTTAGTAGGAACAGAAAGTATTTCTTTCTCACTTCCAATGACAATAATTAATGATACGTCTACATCTAATAATGCTGGCTTTGCAATGACAAATTCATCAGGTTGCGCTCCAATAACAGTTAGTTTTACAAATAATAATACTGGTATGTTATCTTATTTTTGGGATTTTGGAAATGGCAACACTAGCACTATGCAAGATCCAGTGGATCAGATATATTCTCAGGCTGGGCAGTATATTGTGCAGTATTCAGCAATACAAAGTAATCCGTCATATTTTTTAGAAAGTATTGAGGTATTTTCAGGTACTTGCACAGATAATTTCCTGATTGGTGATGTGGATTTATTATATGATATTACAACTTCAAGTGGAGTTGTACAGTCTGTATCCCCTTCTAATGCGATAACTCAGGCTTTTCCTTTAATGATTAATTTATCTAACCCATTACAATTAACTGGTCAAGATGTTACAATTGAAGTCTGGGATGATGATGGCTGGATAAGCGGATTAGAATACTGTGGTGGCGTTACTTTTACACCGCCACAGCAAGCAGGAACATTTTCTGCAAATGGAGGTGGTTTATCCATAAACTATACTATCATGGAGATTCCTGCAAATACAGTAGTTACAGCAGATACGATAAATATCTATGGATATCCTAGTACTCCTGTTTTGGTTTACGATACTTTAAATAACTTGATTTACACATCTTCAGATTCCACTGCAATGCAGTGGTATTATTATAATAGCCCAATACCTGGAGCTACAGACACCTTTGTTGAACCAACAGCTTCTGGTTTATACTCTTTAGTTGTTGTAAATGAGAATGGTTGTGTGACTACTTCTTTAGAGGTTTTAATTGTAATATGCGACACTTCATATCAACCAATGTTGGATGATAATGGATCTACAGCATGGATGTTAGATTCAGCCTTGTATTCTAATCTTCAGTGGTTTAGCGTTAGTACTGGAATTATTAATGGAGCAAATCATTCTTTTTTTCCAGCTACTGAAAACGGGGAGTACTATATTGTTGCAACTGATACGTTTGGATGTTCATACTCATCAGCTACAGTATACCTAAGCCCTTTTGTAAGTTCAGAAGGAATAGTTATTTCTGAGATTGTAAAGGTTGGGCCCAACCCTATTGAAAATGGATTTCCTTTGAATATCTATATAGATGCCCCAGCGTTATCACCAGTTATATTTGTTTTGATCGATTTCTATGGAAGGGAGGTTATTCGAAAGATTGTTCATTACCGCTCTTATCCTTATCAATTTGAAGCAAATGAGCTTAGTAAGTTATCCAATGGGGTATATTATTTAGATATCTCATTTGATGACAATAAGATAAGAAAGAAAATTGTAAAGTTGGGAGCTAATTAAAGATGTGCAGAACATTATTATCATCCAAACTCAAATTGTAAGTTTTTAATGACAAAAGTGCTGGTGCATTTATAGCTTCACCTGTGTTACTTATTAAGAATGCTGAGGCGCAACAACCGCAAAATGCAATTCCAGAATTTACTGAATCAATAACTGAACATGATAGTGATGGTTCGTAACTGCAGTTTCTGTCGTAAACTTTATAGTCATTGCCAACTCCATGGTAAATAATTATTCCTTCTACTCCTCCTTCAATAAAAATTGCACTTCCTGATATTGCGATTTCACTATTTTCGGGTAAGCTTAAATTCACATACTCATTTACATAAACTTCTTGTATGTAATCATTTTTTGAGTTACAGCTGAGTAGTAAAATATTCATTGTTAGAATGTAAATAAGCTTTTTCATACCTGCAATTTTAGGTAAAATAAATGAGATTTATTACCTTTATTAATATGAAAATATTTATATCTTTACAGCCTTTAAAATTAGAATATGTCGAGAAAAATTTATTTAATAGTAGCATTTGCATTAACAACAACTTTTGCTTTTGCTCAAACAGGATCTCTTAAAGGAGTAATTACTGATGCTATGACTGGTGAGCCAGTTCCTTTTGCTAATATTGTGGCAGAAAAAGGAGGGAATCAAATTGGTGGTACTACTACTGATTTTGATGGAAACTATACAATTAAGCCTTTAGTCCCCGGTAATTATACTATTAAAGCAACTTTTGTTGGTTATGGTGCTGTTGAAATTACAGGCGTAATTGTTTCCTCTAACAAAATTACAAAGCAAGATGTTCAACTGCAAGAAGGTGTTGCTATTGGTGAAGTAAAAATTATTGCATACAAGAAACCTTTACTTGACCAAGATAACTTATCAGGAGAAACAAAAACTGCTGAGGAAATTGTAGCCTTACCAACAAGAAATATAAGTTCTGTAGCTGCAACTACTGCAGGTATTTACCAAAAAGATGAGGGTGAAGGGGTAAATGTTAGAGGATCTCGTTCTGATGCTACTGAATATTATATTGATGGGATTAAGGTGAGAGGTGCTATTGGAGTTCCCACTTCTGGAATTGAGCAGATTACTGTAATTACTGGTGGTGTTCCTGCACAATACGGTGACGCTACTGGAGGAATTATTTCTGTTACTACAAAAGGCCCTTCTAATAAAACATTTGGTGGTCTTGAGTATGAGTCATCATCATTATTTGATAATTATAATTACAATTTATTAGGATTTTCTTTGTCCGGACCTTTATTAAAGAAGAGAAATGCTGATGGTTCTAAAGGAAGTTCAATTTTAGGATATTTTATTTCAGGTGAGCTTAGAAGCGTTGATGATAATGACCCATCAGCAATTGGAATGTGGAAGGTAAAGGATGATGTTTTAACTGATTTAAAAGCAAATCCTTTTGTATTAGCTCCTAATGCAACGGCAGGCTTATTAAGTTCTTCTGAGTTTTTAAATGAGGATGACTTTGAATTGGTTGAGGCTAAACTAAACACAAATGATAAAAGAATAAATCTATCTGGTAAAATTGATTTTAAACCATCTATTAATACGTTCTTGTCTTTAGGGGGTTCTTTCTATGCTAGAAAAAGTAATGATTATAACTATTATAGATCAATGTATTCATCTGATGATAATCGTAATTCTTCACAAACTACCTATCGTTTATTTGGTAAGTTGACTCAAAAGTTTGGTTCTGAGCAGTCAAATTCAGAGGAAAGTGCATCAGTTATTAAAAACGCATTCTTTACAATACAAGGAGATTATACAAATAATAAGTACACTTATGATGATGAAAAACATGGAGAGAATATTTTTAACTATGGTTATGTAGGAAAGTTTAATACATACAAGGCTCCTATTTATCAAAATGGTACTGCAATTGACTCTGCAAGTGGTATCCTTTATAGTGGACAAACTTTAGGTGGTTGGGCAGATACTTTATATACATTTGAGGCTAGTGATATTAATCCTGGTTTAGTAAATTATACTTCTGCTTATTATGATATGTTTTCTGAATACGGCGGGAATTCATACCAATCTTCAACTATGAGTCAATTTGGTGTTGATGCTTCTAATGATGGCGTGATTAGAACTGCAGCAGACTTGCAAGGACAAGGCTTAATGAATGGTGATGCTCCTTCATCAGTATATTCTTTATTTGGAAGTAATGCCTCTTGGTATGGGTACTCTGTTAAGCAAGAAAATACACAGTCAACCTTTAAAGCTTCAGGATCTGCAGATGTTAAGTCTCATGAATTCTCATTTGGATTTGAATTTGAACAAAGGAAAGATTATTATTGGCAATTTAACACTTTTAGATCTGTATGGACTCTAATGAATCAATTAGCAAATAAACATATTTTAGAGCGTGATTTAGCAAACCCAAATCCTGTATTTGATGCTAACGGAACTTTTCAGGATACTATTAATTATGATAGATTGTTTGTTGCTGAAGAACAATCTGATTTTGATAGAAACTTAAGAGATGCATTAGGATTAGATCCTAATGGAACTGATTTTATTGATGTTGATTCTTATGACCCATCAACTTACTCATTAAGTATGTTTAGTGAAGATGAGTTGCTGAACAATGGTACTTCGTATGCTGTATATTATGGATATGATATTTATGGAAATAAAAATAATGGAGATGCTTCTTTAGCCAACTTCTTTGAAGAAGAGGGTAGTAAAAGATTAATTGCTCCATTTAATCCTATTTATACAGCAGGTTACATCCAAGATAAATTTGCAATTGAGGATTTAATTTTTAATGTAGGCGTTAGGGTAGATCGTTATGATGCCAATCAAAAAGTATTAAAGGATCAACACTTATTATATAGTGCATATACTGCTGGTGCTGATATGGATTTAATGAATTCTACTGATATTCCTTCGACTATAGGTAATGATTATGTTGTATATGTTGATGATGTTGATAATCCATCAGCAATTGTAGGTTATAGAAATAATGATGGTGATACTTGGTATAATGCTGAAGGTTTAGTAATTTCTGATCCTTCTTTATTAGCTGAAGCCGCTGGTGGTAAAATTGCTCCTTATCTAAAAGATGCAGTATCAGCTGCACAAGGAATAGTAAATGTTAATGAAGTGTTTGAAGATTATACTCCTGAGGTAGTGTTTATGCCTAGGATTGCATTCTCTTTCCCTATTTCTGATGAGGCTCAATTCTTTGCGCATTATGACGTATTAACACAAAGACCTCCTTCAGGAAATAGATTAGAGCCAGTTGATTATTTATTTATGGCCGACAGAGTTGGTGAAAGATTAAATAACCCTAATTTAAAGCCTGAAAAAAATGTTGATTATGAGTTAGGATTTGCAAAAACTTTATCTTTAAAATCGGCATTAAAAATATCTGCATTTTATAAAGAGTTAAGAGATATGGTTCAGGTAACTAGTGTGCTTTCTGCTTATCCTGCACAGTATTATACTTATGGCAATATTGACTTTAGTACAGTAAAAGGTTTGTCTGTGAATTATGATTTAAGAAGAACAAATAATGTTCAGATGACTGCTAACTATACTTTGCAATTTGCTGATGGGACAGGTTCATCTGCAACATCAGGTGCTAATTTAGCAGAAACTGGACAGCCTAACTTAAGAACATTAACTCCACTTGATTACGATCAAAGACATGCAGTATCTGCATCTGTTGATTATCATTATGGAGAAGGGAAGGATTATAATGGCCCTTTATTGTTTGGAGCAAAAGTATTTCAGAATGCAGGTGCTAATGTAATGTTCTCTGCAGGATCAGGAACTCCTTATTCTAAACAATCTAACATTACACAAGAAGCAGCAAGTGGGATTAATGATAGATCAACACTTGAAGGTAGTCTAAATGGATCCCGTTTGCCTTGGCAATTCCGAATTAATGCTAAAGTTAATAAAGAATTTGAAATCAAGTGGAGTGATAAAAAGAGTTCACACTTAAATATATATGTTCAAGTTCAGAACTTACTGGATGCTAAAAATATAATGAGTGTATATCGTGCAACAGGTAACCCAGAGGATGATGGCTATTTAACTTCATCAGCAGCACAAAATTCTATTGATGCGAAAAATGACCCTGAATCTTTCAGGTACTTGTATTCATTGGCCGTAAACAATCCTTCGCATTATAGTCTGCCTAGAATGTGGAGAGCAGGTATAAGCTTACAATTTTAATAAAATAACTAGTAAAAAAGAAAAATAGATTTTTTATGAATAATAAAATTAAACAAATAGTAACATTATCATTTGCATTCTATAGTATTGCATTGATGGCGAAAGAGAATGTTCCAAATCCCGGAGTAACTTCTGTTGTTAATACAAGGGTGGCTGCTGGTTGTAATCCTTCAAAATCTAAAACTGACTTGGATGTAAATAATGTGAGAACCACAATTATGGGTGGAGGAGACATGTGGTGGGATTTAGCTGACGCACAGTATGAAATTCCTAAAGGAAGTAAAAAGAATTCAATGTTTGCAGGTGCACTTTGGATTGGTGGTGTTGATGATGGGGGGCAATTGAAAGTTGCTGCAATGACTTACCGCCAAGATGGTAATGATTTTTGGCCTGGACCTTTAAATGTAAATAATGCAACAATATCAGCTGATGAGTGCGTAACTTGGGATAAACATTTCAAATTAGATCGTTCAGAAGTAGAGGAATATGTTGCTCGTTTTGATTCAGATCCTACCTATGTTATTCCTAACTCTATATTAGACTGGCCCGCACATGGTAATGAGACACTAGGACAAGATGAGTTTTTAGCGCCTTTCTTTGATGCAAACGGAAATGATCTCTATGAACCGTTTGATGGTGATTATCCTGACTATAACATTACTGGAACAAATGATAATGCAAGATTGTTTGGTGATCAAACTTTATTCTGGATTTTTAATGATAAAGGAAATATTCATACTGAAACTGAAGCTGAACCTTTAGGTTTAGAGATACATGCACAAGCATTTGGATTTACTGCCGATAATGAAGTTAATGATATGACTTTTTACAATTATAAAGTAATTAACCGTTCAACACTTCCTTTGAATGATACCTATTTTGGGCAATGGGTAGATCCTGATTTAGGGTATTATTTAGATGATTATGTAGGATGTGATGTAAATCTTGGATTAGGTATTTGTTATAATGGAGATGCTGAAGATGAAGGTGCTGATGGTTACGGATTTAATCCACCTGCTATTGGAGTAGATTTCTTCCAAGGGCCAATATCTGATCCAAATGATGGTATTGATAACGATAGAGATGGATTAATAGATGAAGGTTATGATGGTATAGACAACAATAATAATGGTTTAATTGATGACCCAGAAGAACGTGAGCAAATTATCATGTCAAAATTTGTTTATTATAATAACGACTTTACCACTATGGGAAATCCTGAATCTGGTACAGATATTTACAACTACTTAAGAGGTATTTGGAAAGATAATGTTCCTATGACTTATGGTGGAGATGGTCATGGTGGAGGAACAGGCTCAACAACTGATGAGTGTAACTTTATGTTCCCTGGAACTTCTGACGCATCTTTTGCTGGAGCAGAATGGACTGAGGTAACTGCTGGAAATGTGCCAGCTGATAGAAGATTCCTGCAATCAGCTGGAGCCTTTACTTTACAGCCTGGTGCTGTAAATGTTATTACAACTGGTGTTGTATGGGCAAGAGCTAAATCTGGTGGGCAAACTGCATCAGTGCAGTTACTTAAAATTTATGATAGAGAAGCTCAGGCTTTATTTGACAATAACTTTGACATTCTTAACGGACCAGATGCGCCTGATGTAACAATTCGTGAGTTAGATAAAGAATTAATTTTTACATTATCAAATGGTGCTACTTCAAATAATATTGATGAGTCTTACTCTGAGAAAGACCCTTACATTACTAAACCAGATAATATTGCTAACTCGCCAAATTACGAATTTCAAGGTTACTTAGTTTATCAATTGGAGAATGCAACTGTTTCAGTTACTGATTTAGATGACCCCGATAAAGCAAGACTTATCTACAGAAGTGATGTAAATGATGATGTAACAGGAATTGTTAATCAATACTTAGATCCTATTTTAGCAGTATATACTCCAATTGAAGAAGTTCCTTCTATATTGAGTTCTGGTGTAATTGGCTCAGTTGATGAAGGAATTCAGTTTTCTTTCCAAATTAATGATGATAGATTTGCTTTAGGAAATACAAGATTGGTAAATCATAAAACTTATTACTTTATGTCATTATCATACGGTTATAATAGAGCTGAAGAGAATGCTGACCCTTATGATGTAAATGCATCTGAATATGATGGGAGAAACCAACCTTATATTTCAGGTAGAAGAAATATTAAAGTATATTCTGCAATCCCTCATGTTACTAATCCTGAAAATGGAGGAACAATTTTAAATGCATCTTATGGTGATGGGGTTGAACTTGCAAGAAAAGAAGGTCAAGGAAATGGAGGGATGGCTTTAGAGTTTACAAACCAAACTATTGAAGATATTTTAACTTCTGAGGATCATAGAAGTTTAAATCCAACATATGTAGCAGGACAAGGACCAATAACTATTACAGTGGTTGATCCTGTAAAAGTCCCTCAAGGAGACTTTACTTTCAAATTAATGGATCCTATTTTTGTTGGTAATGCTAATGCTATTAGTTCTTATGGCAGGTGGGAATTGATTGATAATGCAACGGGAAATATAAAAGCTTCAGCCGATCAAGATATTGATTTAGGTTCTGAGCAATATATCTCACAACTAGGTTTAAATGTAAAAGTAAAACAAACACAAAACCCTGGTACTGACCCAGCTACTATTGATGATAATGGATTAATTTCTGGTACAATAGAATTCTCAAATCCTAATGACAGATGGCTAAGTGGGGTTGCAGATAGAGATGATGAGAACGGATTCTTTAATATATGGGGCTTTAATTGGATTAGATCAGGTTCTTATACAAATGAGGCTATTGGTCAGTTTAGTGATTACAATATGACTGATGATCCGAATGGGGTATTTGAAGGGGTTGTAATGCAATCAAATGTTGCTTCATCACAATTTGGAAGTTTTGAATGGACTGGAGGAACATGGGCTCCCTATCGTTTTGCATCTAACTTTAATGATGGCCCTGGTCTCAGTAATTCGACTACTAATGCAGCAAAACTAACTAATTTAAATTCAGTTGATATTGTATTTACTGATGAAAAATCAGAATGGAGTAGAGTTTGTGTTGTTGAAGCCCAAGATGATGAATCATTATCAATCGGCAATCAAAATAAAATGGGATTAAGACAGTCAGTTTCTGTTGGTAAAGATGGTCTCCCAGATGGAATGTTAGATGCGAATGGTGATTCTATTAAAGGGCTGGGCTGGTTCCCTGGTTATGCTCTTGATATTGAAACAGGCGAAAGGTTAAATATTATTTTTTCTGAAGATTCATGGCAAACTTCTGAGAACGGGAATGATATGCAATGGAATCCTACATCTACTTTATTAACTCCAGGTGATTTTCCTCAATATGATTCTCAAAATAATGAGTTCTTAGGAGGTAATTATCTATTAGGGGGGAAACACTTTATCTATGTTGTTAAAGGAGAATCATGGGTAAAAGGTACTGAGGATTATATTAATAATATTGCTGATTGTGATTTCTCACCAAACTATGATGAATCAGCTTGGATCTACTCTAAATTACTAAATGATAATAATGGTACTGGGAAATATTTTGTATTTAAAAATGTGACTTGGGTTGGAGCTCCTTTATTAGCGCCAGGAAGAGATATGAATTTATCTAATAAGGCAACTGTTAAATTACGAGTAACAAAGCCATATAATGCTTACGAAACTGTTACTGAAGATAAATTCTTTGATAAAAATATGGATTTAACTTTAGGAACAACTTATGTTGTTGCCAACTTAAATTCAACTTCCACTTGGGGTGGAAAAACTGTTATCTATGATGGTATTGATTATGAGGTTGGAGAATCATTTGTAGCGACAGCCACACTTAATTTTGACAACAGCACTTCAACAAAAGCAAGAGCTATTGAAGCCACTGCACTTAATAGTTTTAATCCTACTTATAGTTTCAATACTAACAATATTGTTGCAGTAACTGGTGATAATGATGTTGCAAAAGATGCCTTAGATATTATTAATATTGTTCCTAATCCTTATTATGGTTATTCTACATATGAGGTTAATCAATTAGATAATAGAGTAAAAATTACAAACTTACCAAGAAGAGCAACTATAAAAATATTTACTGTAAGCGGTACTGAAGTTCGTACTTTAAATAAGGATAATAGGATGACTTCAATAGATTGGGATTTGAAAAATAATTTTGGAATTCCTATTTCAAGTGGTTTATATATTTTGCATATAAATGCTCCTGGAGTTGGAGAAAAAATAGTAAAATGGTATGGAGCTTTAAGGCCAATTGATTTAGATACATTCTAATTAAATAAAATAATAGACGATAATAAATATTATAAATATGAAACAAATTAATAACTGGATAAAAGCTGTAGCAATAATTGTATTAATGCTTCCGTTTTCTAATGCATTTGCAGGAAACCCTCAAAGAGCAGGGCAAGCAGGCGCTTCAGAATTATTGATCAATCCATGGGCTAGAACCTCTGGTTGGGGAGGAGCAAATGTTGCTGGAGTTAGAGGATTAGAGGGTATATTCTCAAATGTTGCAGGACTTGCTTTTACTGAAAAAACAGAATTGATTTTCAGTCAAACACAATGGTTAAAATATGGAGATGAGGCTGTAAGTAATATTAGTGCATTTGGTTTTTCTCAGAAGGTTGGAGAGTCGGGGGTTTTAGGTTTTTCTGTAATGAGCATGGATTTTGGAGATATTGAAATTACTACTGTAGATTTACCTGATGGTGGTATAGGTACGTATTCTCCTTCATTTATGAATCTTTCACTTTCATATGCTAAGATTTTCTCTAATAGTATCTATGGGGGGATGACAGTTAAAATGATTTCAGAACAAATTTCAAATGTAGGTGCCAATGGTGTTGCATTAGATGCAGGGATTCAGTATGTAACTGGTTCAGAAGATAATTTTAAATTTGGTATTGCATTAAAAAATGTAGGACCAAGAATGTCTTTCTCTGGTGATGGGCTTTCGTTTAGAGGAATAGTTGGTGATGCTGACGATTATAAAATGACTGTTGAGCAAAGATCATCAGAGTTGGAATTACCGGCATTATTAAATATTGGACTTTCGTATGATGTTAATTTTCTGCAACATAGAGTTACTGGTGCTGGTACATTCACTTCTAACTCTTTTCAAAAAGATCAATACCGTTTGGGTGGTGAGTATTCTTACAATGAAATGTTTATGTTAAGGTTGGGTTACACATATGAGGATGGAATTAGAACTCCATCAACAAGAACAACTGCCTTAAGAGGTCCTTCAGCTGGTTTTACAGTTGAGTTGCCAATTGGAGATAATGGTTCAACTTTCGGTTTAGATTATTCTTACCGTCATACTGATCCTTTCCAAGGCTCCCACACTATAGGAGCAAGAATTAATTTATAAAATCAAAACAAAGTTATAATGTTCAAAAAGGAAGGTAACTTCCTTTTTGTGCGTTTATAAGTTTACTAATTATGAGTACAATATATTTATCACAAGAAGGTTTTGACAATTTAAAAGAAGAGTTAAACACTTTAAAATTTGTTGATAGACCAACAGTAATTAATCAAATTGCTGAAGCAAGAGATAAAGGTGATTTATCAGAAAATGCTGAATATGATGCTGCCAAAGAAGCACAAGGATTATTAGAAGCAAGAATTTCAAAACTAGAAAATGATGTTGCTAATTCTAGGGTGTTAGATCAGTCTGAGATGGACACTTCAACTGTTCATTTGCTTACGAAAGTTACTATAAAAAACACTGCTAATGATATGGAAATGACTTATGCTATAGTTTCAGAATCTGAGGCTGATTTAGCAGTAAAAAAGATTTCTGCAACTTCCCCAATTGGAAAAGGCTTACTAGGTAAAGCTATTGGTGAGATTGCTGATATAGAAGTTCCTAATGGAAATATGCGGTTTGAAATTATTGATATTCAACCGCTATAATGCCTAGTATTTTTTCTAAAATAGTAAGTGGTGATATTCCTGCTTTTAAAGTAGCTGAGGATGATAATTATGTAGCTTTTTTAGATATTTCCCCTTTAGCAAAAGGTCATGTTTTAGTAATCCCTAAAAAGGAAACTGATTATATTTTTGATTTAGATTCTGAAGAATTTTTAGGACTTTTTAGTTTTGCTAAAAAAGTAGCAAAAGCAATGGATAAAATTATCTCTTGTGAGAGAATTGGAGTTGCAGTTATTGGATTAGAAGTTCCTCATGCGCATATTCACTTAGTACCTTTGCATGATGTTTCTGATATTAATTTTGAAAGACCAAAATTAAAGTTTCCAGATTCAGAAATGAAAGAAATTGCTGATCTTATTAAATCTGCTATTTAAGCTTATCAGGATTATCTTTTAAAAAAGACCCCCAACCCGTATAACTTTTCCCACCACCTTGCCCAGGGCTTCTTTGAAAATGATGACAGACTGCTGCAGCTAACCCATCACTTGCATCTAAATGTTTAGGCATTTCCATAATATTTAAAATTGATTTTAACATTGCGGCAACTTGCTCTTTACTAGAATTACCTTGCCCAGTGATTGCCATCTTAATTTTTTTTGGTGCATACTCAAAAATAGGAATATCACGGTAAAGTGCAGCAGACATAGCAACCCCCTGGGCTCTTCCTAGCTTTAACATGGACTGTACATTCTTACCAAAGAAGGGTGCTTCAACAGCAAATTCATCTGGTTTGTATTCATCAACTAACTGCAATGTTCTTTCAAAAATTCTTTTAAGTTTTAACTCATGTGATCCAAGTTTTGCAAGATGTAAAACTCCCATATTAATGAGTTCCATTTTCTTCCCTTTTACATGAATGAGTCCATAGCCCATAATTGTAGTTCCAGGATCTATTCCTAATATGATTTTATCAGTTTGCAATTGTTATCTTTGTATCAACAAAACTAAGCAATGCTAAGCAGAAAATCTATAGGCTTCTTATTAAAAATTGGAATTGTAGCTTTTGCTCTTTTCTTTTTGTTTCAACAACTCACTTCCAAAAGTAGTGCCGAAAAATTTGATATTGATCAAATTTTACTAATACTTAAAGATAATTTTCTTGTTATAGGGGTAGTTGTAATAATAATGTTTTTAAACTGGTTTCTGGAAGCTTTAAAATGGCGTTTTTTAATTTTGAAGATTGAAAAGGTTTCAATTAAAAGGTCTATTAGAGCAGTTTTTTCAGGAATTACGGTTTCTGCTTTCACTCCAAATAGAGTGGGCGAATATGGGGGAAGGGTATTTTGTTTGGAAAAAGCAGACAGAATTAAAGGTGTTTTGATTACAGTAATTGGGTCTATGGCTCAGTTGGTTACAACTATAATTTTTGGCTCAATTGGAATTTTATTACTACCTAATTTAATGCCAGAATTTGACTCCTTACTCTCAAATATTGTATTTGCATATCCAATAATGTTATTCTTATTGATATTGTTGAATGTACTTTTAGTTACTTTATTTTTAAATGCCTCAGTGTTTTCAGTTGTTTTATCTAAGATTAAGTTTTTAAGAAAATTTAAAAAGTATAATGAGGTGTTTTCTTTTTATAATTCATCAGAATTATTGGAAATACTGCTTTATTCAGTAGCAAGGTATATCGTTTTTACAACTCAGTTCTTTATTTTGTTACAAGTTTTTGATGTCCAAATTGGATATGTTGATGCAATGATTTTGATTACCACTATGCTTTTAGTGATATCAATAATTCCTACTATTGCAATTACTGAAATTGGAATTAGAGGCTCAGTTGCACTTTTCCTTTTTGGATTGGTTTCTGTAAATGCAATAGGGATATTATCAGCTACTTTTGTAATGTGGGTTATCAATCTTTTATTACCTGCTTTAATTGGAACAATCTTTATTTTCTCACTTAAATTCTTTAGAAAATAATGCAGATTGGAATTTTAATAATCTTGTTTTTATATGCGTTATTAATTATAAGATATACTTTAGGTTGGCACAAAGTTCAAGCAATAACTAATAAAGATTTTACCTCAACAGTTAGTATTGTAATTGCAATGCGAAATGAGGAAAATGAAGTAGAAAGATTATTGCAAAATTTACAATCCCAAATTTACCCTACTGTTAAGTTAGAGTTGATTTTAGTAAATGATCATTCAACTGATAATACGCTTAATATTTTATATTCCTCACAATTAGATAATTTGCAAGTTATAAATATGCCTAATGGTGAGTTCGGGAAAAAGAATGCGATTAAAAAAGCTGTTGAGCTTGCAAGTGGAGATGTTATTTTAGCATCAGATGCAGATTGTAGTTTTAATCCAAAATGGGTGCAAACTATGGCTAACTATTTTACTGATGAGAGTATAAAACTGGTGTCTGGTCCTGTTGCTTATCACAAACAAAAAGGAATATTTTCGAGTCTGCAAGCCTTAGAATTTTCCAGCTTAATTGGAAGTGGTGCTGGAGCAATTGGAGTTAACAATGCGATATTCTGTAATGGTGCTAATATGGCTTACAGAAAAGAAATTTTTTTAGAAGTAAATGAGTTTTCTATTGATGCTGCAGTAAGTGGTGATGATGTTTTTTTACTTCATAGTGTAAAAGCAAAGTATCCTAATTCTGTTGTATTTGCAAAAGAGAAAAGTGCTATTGTGATGACGGATGCAGTGCAATCATTTTCAGCATTTATTAACCAAAGAAAAAGGTGGACCTCCAAGAGTAGTGGCTATAAAGATAATTCAAGTATTTACACTTCCTTTTTAGTTCTTTTTACAAACTTGGCATTCGTTTTCCTTTTTGCAATGCAATTTTGGGATATTAAATCTTTTAACTTATTCATATTATTTTATGCAGTTAAATTTTTGGTAGATTTAATTTTGTTATTCCCAATTTTAAAATTTTTCAACCGAACAGATTTAGTAAAATGGATTTTTCCTTTTGAAATCTTTTACTCTTTTTATATAGTTTTGATTGTGGTTTTGTCTTTTACAAAATCATTCGAATGGAAGGGTAGAGTGCATAATAAATAGATGAATAACAAATCATTAAATAAATTAGCTTGGAAAAAGTTGAAGAAAGATAAATTGACTTTCTCATCTTTAATATTTATTTTTTGCTGTGTGCTAATTGCTTTTTTTGCAACAATTATGAGCCCTGATGGCAGTAAAAATGCAAATGAAATGCATATTGAATTAGCAACTAATAAACCCTTAACTAAAATCATTTTTTTAGAGCTTCCAAAGCAAATAACTGAAGAATCTTCAATAATTGAAAAGTTGATTTTTGGTACTCCATCACAAGTAAGCCGAATTCCGATTAGTAGTTTTGAAAAATCAGAAAGAGGATTAACTTATTTACCTTTTCAATCAGAGATGGAAAAAAACTATTTTGGTGATTATAAGATAGTGGAACAAACGTTTTGGTTTGGTACGGATAAGTACGGTAGAGATTTATTAAGCAGAATAATTCTTGGAACAAGAATATCTCTTTCAGTTGGTTTTATTGCTGTAATTATTTCATTAATTATCGGAATTAGTTTTGGACTTATTGCTGGTTATTTTAGAGGAAAAACAGATGGTGTAATTATGTGGTTTGTAAATGTAGTTTGGAGCATACCAACTTTACTAATGGTCATTGCAATTACATTGGCTTTAGGTAAAGGGTTTTGGCAAGTGTTTGTTGCGGTTGGCTTAACAATGTGGGTAGAAGTTGCTCGAATTGTTAGGGGGCAGGTTTTGGTTATTAGAGAATTGGAATATGTAGAGGCTGGAAAAGCATTGGCTTTTACATCTTTTAGAATAATACTTAAACACATTTTACCTAATGTTATAGGACCCGTAATTGTAATTTCTGCAGCCAATTTTGCTGCTGCAATTTTGATTGAAGCAGGGCTTTCTTTTTTAGGTATTGGAGTACAACCTCCTATGCCAAGTTGGGGAGGAATGATAAAGGATCATTATACTTATATTATTATGGATAAAGCGTATTTGGCAATTATTCCTGGTATGGCGATAATGAGTTTAGTATTGGCTTTTATGGTTTTGGGTAATGGTTTGCGTGATGCATTTGATGTTAGAAATTAAAACGTAAAATTATGGAATTGGTATTCTCGGCACTAATTATTTTTTCACTGAGGTTGGCCGACCAGAGTTTGGGAACAATGAGAGCATTATTAGTTGCAAAGAATAAACCAATTTATGCGGCTCTTATTGGTTTAGTAGAATCTGCAATTTGGATAGTTGCTATTTCACAAGTAATAAAGGATATTGATGACCCTGTACTTATTGCTGCTTATGCTTCAGGATTTGCAGCTGGCACTATTTTGGGCTCCTATATTGAACGTATTGTCGGTGTGGGTAATATTGTGGTACGTGTTTTTTCTCCTGCTAACTCACCTTCTGTTGCTGAAAAGCTTAGAGAAGATGGTTATGGAGTTACTATAATTGATGGTGAGGGTAAGGAAGGACCAGTAAAAATTTACCTTTGTGTAATACCAAGGAGAAAATTAAAGTCCGTTCTAAGTATGATAGAGGAAATAAACCCAAATGCTTATATCACTACTGATATGGCAAACCCTACTTCTTTGAAGAAGTAAATTTTATTATATTTGTAAAAATTAATTTATTATGTAAAAATTATTTCTGATTGTATTTACGGCTTTATCAATGAATGTTGTTGTGTTTGCGTCATTTCCTGTTGTTGTAAATGAAATTTCAATTGAAAAACCATGTGATAATATAATCTTGATAAATGGAGAAGAGATCTCTGCAAAAGTTATTGAAATTAATCCTGATTTTATAAAATATAAGAAATGTGATAATTTAGATGGGCCTCTAATTTCTATATATAAATCAGAGGTTTTAATGTTAAGATATAAAGATGGCTCAAAAGATTTATTTAATAATGAAATTATTAACAAGAAGAATATAAAAAGAACCCCTTCTACTAGTGCAGTAGATGGGGTAAGTATTCTTTCTTTACTCTTAGCAGTTTTTGGTTTATTTATAGCATTAGCTTTGCCTTTAGGAATAGCTGCTGTAATTTTAGGTGTGATTGGTATGAAAAAAGATAATAAATTATTAGCAGTTGCAATAATTGGTGCGATAATTGGTTTTATTGATATTATTCTGATTCTATCAGTTCTGTAAAATAATCCTCTTAAAAAAAGCAAAAAGGAGCTGAATTAATTTTCAGCTCCTTTTCTTTTTAATATTTATTTCTATTTAAAAAGGCAAGTCATCATCTTCTGATGCTGGCGCATTAAATTCTGGTGCAGCATCCATTTCTGGGCTCCCAGCCCCTTGGCTTTCAATTCTCCAAGCATCAATATTATGGAAATATCTTCCGTTATATTCTCTTGATGATAAGTTAAAAGAAACTTCTACTTGATCCCCTTCATTATGGTGGTTTAGCATTTCAATTTTATCCTCTCCAAATAATTGGAAACAAACTTCTGGGTTATATTGTGCGCCAGTATCTACAAGGAAAGATTGTTTTTTCCATTCTTTTCCTGCTTTAGATGTTCCGCTTTCTACACTTAATTTTCTGCTTAATTTTCCTTTTACTGATAAACTCATTTTATATTTTTTTAATTTAAGTCTTGCAAAATTAAGTAAAATAAATGCATAAAAATCTTTAAAGCGGCTTTTGTGTGTAAATGTTAAAAAATAATATCTTTGCCGTCCTTTTTAAGCGGATGTGGCGGAATTGGTAGACGCGCTAGACTTAGGATCTAGTGCCGCAAGGTGTGAGAGTTCGAGTCTCTTCATCCGCACAAACTAAGCAAGCATTATAGCTTGCTTTTTTGTTTTCATAACTTTTTCTTTATCTGATAAATAAGTGTATTTTTGCAGCCCTTTTTAAAAAATAAATAAAAGATGAAACTTACACAAAGCAAAGCAAAAGATTTAATGGCAACTATTACTGTTGAGGTAAAAGGTGCAGATTACTCTGAAAGAGTTGAAAAAGTATTAAAAGGTTATCGTAAAACAGCTGAGATTCCTGGATTCAGAAAAGGAAAAACTCCTATGGGAATCATCAATAAAAAATACAGAACATCTGTTATTATTGAAGAGGTTAATAAGATGCTACAAGATGAATTATATAAGCATATTACAGCTGAAAAAGTAAGAGTTCTAGGCTCACCAATGCCAATTGATGAAAAGCCAATTGACTGGGGAAATGATGAAGACTTTACTTTTGAATATGAAGTAGGTTTAGCACCAGAGTTTGATGTTAAAATAACTACAAAGGATAAATTGAACTACTATAAAATTAAAGTTGATGCTAAGTTAGTTGATGGATATTGTAACGATATTGCAAAGCGTTATGGTAAAATGAGTAATCCTGAAGCATCAGTTGAGGGAGATTTGATTTTCTGTACTATTGAGCAATTAGATGTTGATGGGATAGTAATGGATAATGGTATTAAAAATGATGCTACTGTTGCTATGGATTACATTGCTGATAAGAAAATTAAAAAGCAATTTATTGGTGTAAAAACAGATGACTTAATTACTGTTAATGTAATGAAAGCTTTTACAAATCATTCTGATTTAGGGGCTATGTTAAATGTTGATCATGCTGCAATTCATAACTTAACTTCAGAAGAATTTCAGTTTACTGTAAAGAATGTAAACAGATTAAAGTCAGCTGAGTTGAATGTTGAGCTTTTTGATAAAGTTTACGGGCCTGGTGTGATAAAAAATGAAAAAGAATTTAAAGCAAAAGTAAAGTCAGAAGCAGAAGCTCAATTTGTAGGAGAGAGTGATAGAATGCTTAAAAATGATGTTGTAACTTACTTTATTGATAAATTGAAGTTAGCTATGCCAAATGATTTTTTAAAGAGATGGTTAGTGCAAACTTCTGAGCAACCAATTACTATGGAGATGCTAGAAACTGAGTACGATATGTATGCAAAAAGCTTACAATGGCAGTTAATTGAAAATAAAATCTTAGAAAATCATAGCATTAAAGTTACTCAAGATGATGTTCTATCGCATACTAAAGTTTTAATTTCAGCTCAAATGAAGCAGTACGGCCAGCCAGAAGGAGATGACAAACAATTGACCGATATTGCCACTAACATTCTTAAAAATGAGGAAGAAAGAAAGAAAATTTACGACCAAATTTTTGATGAAAGAACTCTAGCAGTTTATAAGGAAAACTTCAAATTGACTGAAAAGTCAGTTTCTTATGATGAATTTGTTAAATTAGCATCAGGAAAATAAAGCGACTTTTAGCAGTTGTATATTAAGCTAATTTTATCGATTATTATCTAGAATCTAAATATTAACAGCTAAATACTAAAAAATGGATTACGGAAAAGAATTTCAGAAATACGCAACAAAACATAAAGGAATAAGCAGTTTACATCTTAATGAGTTTTCATCAATGCATGCTGGTTATATTTCGCCAACAATTATTGAAGAGAGGCAAATGAATGTCGCAAGTATGGATGTTTTCTCTAGACTTATGATGGATAGAATCATCTTTTTAGGAGTTGGAATTAACGATCATGTTGCAAATATTATTCAAGCGCAATTATTATTTTTAGAGTCAGTTGATGCTCAGAAAGATATTTTAATTTACTTGAATTCTCCAGGTGGTGGAGTATATGCAGGACTTGGTATTTATGATACTATGCAGTACATTAATCCTGATGTTTCTACAATTTGTACTGGTATGGCAGCATCAATGGGAGCTGTGCTTTTATGTGCTGGAGCTGAGGGTAAAAGAACTGCACTTAAACACTCGAGAGTTATGATTCACCAACCTTTAGGAGGGGCTCAAGGACAAGCATCTGATATTGAGATTACTGCTCGTGAAATCCAAAAATTGAAGAAAGAATTGTACGAAATTATTTCTGAACACTCAGGAAAATCTTATAAAGAAGTTTGGAAAGACAGTGATAGAGATTACTGGATGACTGCTGAAGAAGCAAAAGCATACGGTATGATTGATGAAGTTCTGGAAAGAAAAAAATAATGTCAGAAGTAGAAAAAGTTATATGTTCCTTTTGTGGTAAAAATAAGCAAGACACCAATATTTTAATAGCTGGTACCTCTGCACATATTTGTGATGCATGCATTGAGCAAGCCCATGAAATTGTAAAGGAAGATTTAAATGATGATCTTTTTTCTACTGAAGATTTTACCCTTTTAAAACCAAAGGCAATAAACGAACATCTTAATGATTTTGTAATTGGGCAAGAAGATGCAAAAAAAGTAATTTCAGTTGCAGTTTATAATCATTATAAAAGATTAATGCAACCTGATACAACTGAAGAATATATTGAGATTGAAAAGTCAAATATCATAATGGTTGGGCGTACTGGTACTGGTAAAACATTAATTGCAAAATCTATTGCTAAACTTTTAAAAGTTCCTTTTTGTATTGCTGATGCTACTGTACTTACTGAAGCAGGATATGTTGGAGAGGATGTAGAAAGCATACTCACAAGATTGTTACAAGCTGCCGATTACGATGTTGAACAAGCGAGAAGGGGAATTGTATTTATTGATGAGATTGATAAGGTTGCTCGTAAAAGTGATAATCCTTCAATTACCAGAGATGTAAGCGGGGAAGGAGTTCAGCAGGCAATGCTAAAATTACTAGAAGGGACAATTGTAAATGTTCCGCCACAAGGAGGTCGTAAGCACCCTGACCAAAAAATGATTGCTTTAGATACTAAGGATATTTTGTTTATCAGTGGAGGTGCTTTTGATGGAATTGAAAGGCATATTTCGAATAGAATGAATACCAGCTCAATTGGATTTAAATCTAATAAAGGCAATGATATTGAAAAAGATAATTTATTGCAATATATTTCTCCTCAGGATTTAAAATCATTCGGATTAATACCTGAACTTATTGGAAGAATGCCTGTTGTAACATATTTAAACCCATTAGATAGAAAAGCACTTAAGTTAATACTTACTGAGCCTAAAAATGCATTAACTAAGCAATATCAAAAGCTATTTGATATGGATGGAATAGCTTTAACATTTGATAAAAAAGCAATAGATATTATAGTTGATAAAGCAATGGAATATAAATTAGGAGCAAGAGGTTTACGTTCTATTTGTGAGGCAATAATGCTAGATGCAATGTTTGAGTTTCCTTCTGATGAAAGTAAGAAAGATTTGAAGATAACTACTCCATATGTAAACGCTCAGTTGACTAAACTTTCATTCACAAAACTAAAAGTAGCTTAGTTTACTACAATTGGATAAGTTATGCCGTTGATTGTAATATCAAAGTTGCAATCACAAATACTATCACCATAATTAATGATTCTATCTGTGTAACTATTTGGAGAAATTTTTGCTTTACCACTTTTTATTACACAAGTTGGTAAGCAACCTAAATCAACTTCTAAAGAATCAGTAATTTCCATAGTAAAAGCATTTCCGTTTACACTATTTCCGCTTGCAGTTCCAGTTATCATATATCTGTCATCAGAAATATTAAAGTAAGTATTCTGCCCACTTACCCATTCTCTAACTCTACTTGATTCCCAATTAATTGTTCCGTTTAAAGTGGTAATACTAGCATTGTTTACCTCAATTGCAAACCACATATTCCCTTTGTTGTTTCTACCTTGGTTTGTAATAATTCGTTCACCTTGTACTAGATTATAATTCACATGATAATCATCAAAAGTTGTAGTAGTTACGGATAATGAATCTCTATATCTTCCGGTATATACTGAGATGATTTTACCACTTCTTATAGTAGTATTGTTAGAAACAGTAGATGCGCCAAAGTTAACAATAAGTGTGTCAGAATTTGATGTGTCAGAATTCATAATTGTATAAGTAGGTCCTAATTTATGATCAGGGTTTGCATCAAAACCTGCTTCAACCATTCTGCCTGCATCATTAAATATTTGTTCGGCAATTAGGTTGTCTTTTGCAGCTTGTGTGCTAGTCAATTCATTTTGAGTTATAACATCTTCATCTTTACATGCGTAAAGTAAAACAGTTAAAATACTTAGGGCTATTCCTATTTTCTTCATCTTAATTTTTTTGGTAAACTTAGTTAATTTTCTGAAAAATTAAAAAACTATAATCATGAGCATGTTTTTCATCAGCTTTACATTCTATTTTCCCTTCTTCTTTCCAATCATTTCCTAACTTAGGGAAAAAGGTATCACCATTATAAGTATGATGTACTTTAGTAAGATAAATTTTATCTACTAGATTGGCTTCAAGCGCTAGCTTGTAAATCTGCCCCCCTCCAATAATGAAAGGTTCTGTATCTCCATTTTGTTTTGCAATTTCTAGAGCAGCTTCTATAGAATTAACTACTTCACATCCATCTGCTTTATAGTTGGTTTGTCTTGTGATAACAATATTCGTTCTATTTGGTAATGGCCTGTACTTATGTGGAATAGATTCAAAGTTCTTTCTACCCATTATCACATGATGATTTAAAGTAGTCTCCTTGAAAAAACGCATGTCTTTTGGTAAATGCCAAATAAGGTCATTATCTTTTCCAATCACTCCATTTTCGGCTGCCGCTACTATTAGTGAAACTTTCATTAGCTTTTAATTACTTTATATTCTACCCCTCTTTCCTCAAGGTAATTTCTTACAAATGCAAAATATCCTCCCAAGTATTCGGGAGGAGAAATTCCTACTCTATCATACTCTCCATTTACCACCAAATTGGCAACTGCAGTACAAGTAAATCCTGTAGTACGTGCCATGGAAATAGTATCATCTTTAAAACGATCCAACAAGTTATACTGATAAGCTACTGCCTCTCCATTTTCTGTTCCTTTCATGATGACTCTCATGATTGTAAAGTCTTTATCACCTTTTTTCATTTCCCATTTTGGGAATAATAATTTGGCAGTCATATCCACTGGGCGAATCATGCTTCCATTTACCTCTACCTCATCATAAGAGAAAAATCCGCTAGCACGCAATACTTTCAAATACTCTACACAACCTGGGTAACGCAATGTTTTTTCAATCATATTTGGCACATGTGCCATAGTCTTTATCAAACTTCTTAATCCATCAGAATTCCAGCTTTCTAAAGTTCCAATTTCATCAAATTCTATTAATTCAGTGTCCGATAAAGCTTCTTTGATAATCAATTGACTATGCTGTACATATCTAGCAGGGCGAATGTATTCTTCAATTACATCAATTGGAGAAAATACTGCTTGATATTCGTATGGCCATTCTCTTTTCTCAGGAAGTCCACCAACCAAACATTCGTAATCTGTAATTTTCATTAATTTATCATGGTGTCCGAAAATGATATTTCCCATACCAGGAGCAACACCACAATCCATAACTGCAACTACTCCTTTTTCTTTTGCAAGTTCATCTAATCCGAAAGGATCTTCAGGATAAAAAGAAATATCGACTATATTTTTCCCAGCTTCAATTACATCTTTCATCATTTTGTAACCCATAAAACCAGGTACTGCACCCACTACTAAGTCAAAATCTTTAATTAAGTTTTGTAGAGTTGCTGTATCAGAAACATCAGCACAGATAGTTTTTATTCCATCTAAAACATCTAAGTTTTTTTGTGAAATATCTACTGATGTAACATTGTGTTGTTTGGCCAAATCTTTCGCCATTACTCCTCCTACTAATCCTGCTCCTAATACTATTAAATTTGCCATTATATTGCTACCTTTCCTTTAATGTGTGGATGATATTCATAATCTGCTAACTCAAAATCATCAATAGTGAATTCAAAAATACTTTTTACATTTGGGTTGATTTTCATTTTAGGTAATGCTTTTGTATCTCTACTTAATTGTAATTCCGTTTGCTCAAAATGATTGGTGTAAATATGCGCATCACCTAAAGTATGAACAAAATCACCTACTTCCAAATTACAGACTTGTGCCATCATCATAGTAAGCAAAGCATAAGATGCAATGTTGAAAGGAACCCCCAAAAAGATATCGGCACTTCTTTGATATAGTTGACAAGAAAGTTTTCCATCCGCTACATAAAACTGAAAAAATGCATGGCAAGGAGGTAAAGCCATTTGCTCAATCTCTCCAACATTCCAAGCGCTTACAATAATTCTTCTACTATCTGGGTTATTTTTTAAAGCCTCAACTACTTGAGTAATTTGGTCAATGTGTTTACCATCAGGAGCAGGCCAACTTCTCCATTGGTAACCGTAAACATGTCCTAAATCACCATTTTCATCTGCCCATTCATCCCAAATACGCACTCCATTTTCTTTGAGGTATTTTATATTAGTATCTCCCTTCAAAAACCAAAGTAATTCGTGAATGATAGATTTTAAGTGTAGTTTTTTGGTAGTGATACAAGGAAATCCTTCTGTTAGATCGAAACGCATTTGATGTCCAAAAACACTTTTTGTTCCTGTTCCTGTTCTATCTTCTTTTGGCGTACCTTCCTTCATCACGCGTGTCATTAAATCTAAGTATTGTTGCATTTGTTTATAATATCATTCCTACAATTACGGCTGTTAATAGGGAAGCCAATGTTCCTGCTATTAAAGCCAAAATTCCTAATTTGGATAAATCCCCTCTTCTTTTTGGGGCTAATGCACCTATCCCACCAATTTGTATTCCAATGGAAGCAAAGTTGGCAAATCCGCATAATACATAAGTAGCAATTATAATAGATTTTTGCTCTACAAATGAACCTGCACTTTTCATTTCTCCTAAGGACATATATCCTACAAATTCATTCAATACCGTTTTCTCTCCCAATAATTGGCCTACCAAAAACATATCCTCCTTGCACACTCCCATTAGCCATGCAATTGGCGCACCAATATAACCCAAAATCATATTAAATGAAAGGTTATCATATTGAGTGTGATTTGCAATCCATATATTTAGAGTAGTCCAATCTCCAACTTTTAAAAGTATAAAGTTTGCCATTGACATTAGCGCAATAAACACTAGTAGCATAGCGCCAACATTTACTGCTAATCTGAGGCCATCAGTTGTTCCTTTTGAAATTGCTTCTAAAGCATTAGCTCCCATATCTGCTTTACTAACTTCTAATTTTGTTTCAAATTTTTCTTTTTCCGGCAATAACATTTTTGCAGCCACAATAGCTGCTGGTGCCGACATAACAGATGCCGCTAATAAATGTTTGGCAAAAATAATTTGTTGCGCAGGGTCATCTCCACCCAAAAAACCGATATATGCAGCCAGAACTCCACCTGCAATTGTTGCCATTCCTCCACTCATCAAACATAACATCTCCGACATGGTCATTTTATCCAAATATGGTTTTACAAGTAGAGGAGATTCTGTCTGGCCTAAAAAGATATTTCCTGCAGCCGCTACACTTTCAGGTCCTGATAGGCGCATTATTTTTTTCATGAGCCAAGCAAAACCGTAAACTATTCTTGGTAAAACACCCCAATAATAGAATAAAGAGGTAAGTGCTGAAAAGAAAATTACTGTAGGTAATATCATCACCACAAAATTCATAAGAGGAGATTCAATGATACCGGTTTCAAATGAGCTGAAAAGAAACATAGTACCATCTTGGGTGAAAGAAATGATTTTGGCGAATATTTTTCCTATAAACTCAAATCCTAAAGAAATAAAAGGAACTTTTAAAATTAAAAGAGCAAATATTATTTGAATACCCAATCCTTTTCCAACTAATTTCCAGTCAATGCTTTTACGGTTTCTTGAAAAAGCAAAAGCAATAAGAAGTAAACTACCTAATCCTAGTAAACCTCTTAAAAGAGATTCAATTGAAAAGCCAGAAGTTTGCATTAATTCATTCATATTATTCTCCTTTTCGTTTTTTTAATTCGTCTCTTATTTCTGAAGCTTTTTCATAGTCTTCCACTTCAATTGCTGCAGTAAGTAATTTTTTAAGTTTTGGAGTACTTAAATTATTCATTCCTTCAGGCTTTGGTGTTTTGTCATCCTCTTCCTTTAGAAATAAATCATCATCATCTCTTGAACTATTGATAATAATACCTGCACGAGCTAAAATATCTTCATATGTAAAAATAGGACAACCGTATCTTATCGCAATTGCTATTGCATCTGAAGTTCTTGCATCTATTTCAACTTCCTCTTCTGTAGCTTTATTTTTGCAATGAAAAGCAGCATGAAAAACACCTTCAATTAAAGTATGTATTACAACTTTCTGTACTGCAATATCAAAACTATCACCTAATGTTTTAAATAAATCATGAGTTAGTGGTCGGTTTGGTTCTTCAGTTCCATCAAGTGCAATTGCAATGGAACGCGCTTCACACCAACCGATTACAATAGGTAATTGGCGTTTTCCAATCGTTTCATTCAATAATAAAACATAGGCATTGTTTTGTGAGTTACTTTGCCTTATTGCTGCTATATCAAGTTGAACGAAATCCAAATTATCTTATTTTTTTAATTTCTTCAATTAACTTTGGAACAACTTCAAACGCATCACCAACTATTCCGTAATCTGCTGCTTTAAAAAATGGTGCTTCAGGATCAGTATTTATTGCAACCATTACTTTTGATGAATTTACTCCAGCTAAATGTTGTATTGCTCCAGAGATACCAATAGCAATATATAAATCTGCAGCAACTGCTTTTCCAGTCTGCCCAACGTGTTCTGCATGAGGCCTCCAGCCAATATCAGATACTGGTTTTGAGCAAGCTGTTGCTGCTTTAAGTAAGTCAGCTAATTCCTCAATCATTCCCCAGTTCTCAGGTCCTTTTAATCCTCTTCCACCAGATACCACTATTTCAGCTTCTGATATTGATATTTTTCCACTTGCAGTTTCTTGTCCTACAATGGTAATTCCTCCATTTTCTGATGTGTCAGAAGTTTCAATTGTTAGGCTACCTCCAGTTTCAATTAACCCAAATGAATTTGGTGCAATTGAGATGATCGCTTTTTCAGAATTTATTGTTGCTATCTCTATTGCTTTTGAAGAGAATGCTTTTCTCTTTACAGTTAATGGAGTAGTGCTTGTTGCTACTTCAATTACATTACTGATTGCTCCAATTTTTAATTTTGCCGAAAGTCTTGGTGCAATCATTTTTGCAGTGTAAGTATTTGAAAAGACTATTACATTTGCATCATTTGCTTGCTTAGCAATCACTGCTGTTGCAGCTTGCCCATCACCTTTATTAATATCTGAAGCGCTAATTACTTTTTTAGCTCCATAATTTCCTAATTTATTAAGCTCATCATTACTAACTTCTCCTAATGATACGGCGACTAGATCTGTTGCTAATAATTTTGCAGTTTCATTTGCGTAAGAAACTGCTTCAAAAGTACTTTTTCTAAATTTCCCATCCCAACTTTCTGTATATACTAATACTGACATTCTTCTAATTCTTTTAATTAAATAACTTTTGCTTCATTCTGTAGTAAGTTAACTAACTCAGCAACATTGTCAGCATCTACTAATTTACAAGCTTCTTTTTCAACTGGTTTTTCAAAATTTACTGATGAAGTTAACCCTTCAGTTGATGATGTTTCAACTACTTCCAATGGCTTACTTCTTGCTTGCATAATTCCTCTCATATTTGGGATTCTTAGTTCGGATTCTAAAACTAATCCTTTTTGACCTCCAATTACAAATGGTAATTCTGCAGTAATGTTTTCTTTACCGCCATCAATTTCTCTAGTTAATTTAGCAGTATTGCCAGAAATCTCTAGACCATTACAAGCATTAACGAAAGGAAGATTCATCATTTCAGCAATCATACCTCCTACAGCTCCTCCATTATAGTCAATTGATTCTCTACCAGTGATAATTATATCAGCAGGATTATTATTTAAGTAATTAACAATTTCTCTTGCTGTAGAATAACTATCAGTAGCATTCATATTAATTCTAACAGCTGCATCAGCTCCTATTGCTAATGATTTTCTCATTACTGGTTCTACTGTTGAATTACCAACTGTAATAACAGTTACCTTTCCTCCAATTTCTTCTTTTAGCATCATTGCTTTTGTAAGTCCAAATTCATCATATGGATTGATTACAAATTGTACTCCATTGGCATCAAATTTACTTCCGTTATCAGTAAAGTTGATCTTTGCAGTAGTGTCGGGGACACTACTTATACAAACTACAATATTCATTCTTCAGTTTTTTTAAATTAATGATTGCAAACTTAGATAAAATGCGTTAAATATTAGTGCAAAAAACTAGATAAATATCAGCTTTGAATATATAAAACAGCTCGATATTATGTGAATTGTAGAAAAATGTTATTTTTGCAAACCTTTTTAAAAATAATTAAACTAATTAAAGAATATGGATTCAATGATGATTTATATGCCAATAGTTATGGCATTTGTAGGGTTAGCCTATATGATGGTAAAAAAATCTTGGGTAATGAAACAAGATGCAGGAGATGGGAAAATGAAAGAAATTTCTGATCATATTTACGAAGGAGCTTTGGCTTTCTTAAAAGCTGAGTACAGACTATTAACATTATTTGTTATTGGAGTAAGTATTCTTTTATTTATTGTTTCAACAATTGTCCCATCAACACACTGGCTTATTGTAATTGCTTTTATAGTAGGTGCATTTTTCTCTGCATTAGCAGGAAATATGGGAATGAAAATTGCTACTAAAACAAATGTAAGAACGACACAAGCTGCTCGTACAAGTTTGCCAAATGCATTAAAAGTATCTTTTGGTGGTGGTACTGTAATGGGCTTAGGAGTTGCTGGTTTAGCTGTATTAGGGCTAACTGCATTTTTTATCTTATTCTACAACTTCTTTATGGGTGGCGCTTGGACGAATACTCATGATATGACGATAGTCTTAGAAACTTTAGCAGGATTCTCTTTAGGAGCTGAATCTATTGCTTTGTTCGCTAGAGTAGGAGGTGGTATTTATACTAAAGCTGCTGATGTAGGTGCTGATTTAGTAGGAAAAGTTGAAGCTGGTATTCCTGAGGATGACCCAAGAAATCCTGCAACTATTGCTGATAATGTAGGTGATAATGTAGGTGATGTGGCAGGTATGGGAGCTGATTTATTTGGTTCATATGTTGCAACTGTTTTAGCTGCGATGGTATTGGGTAACTATATTATAGATGTAAATGATATTAGCATCTTTAAAGGATTTGGTTCAATCGGTCCTATCTTATTACCAATGGCAATTGCTGGTGCTGGTATAGTAATTTCTTTATTAGGAACAATGTTAGTTTCAATTAAAGATAATGCCGCAAAAGAAAATGAAGTAATGGGTGCTTTAAATAAAGGAAATTGGTTCTCAATTGCTTTAGTTGCTGTTTCTTGTTACGGATTGGTAACTTGGATGTTGCCTGAAACTATGAAAATGAATTTCTTTGAAGCTGAAGGAGATATTTTGAAAGATATTACTGCTATGCGTGTATTCTATGCAACAATTGTTGGTTTAATTGTTGGTGGAGTTATTTCTTCAGTTACTGAATACTATACTGGTTTAGGTAAAAAACCAATCTTAAATATTGTTGAAAAATCAGCTACTGGTGCAGGAACAAATATTATTGCAGGTTTAGCTACAGGGATGATTTCTACTTTCCCAACAGTTATCTTATTTGCAATGGCAATCTGGTCATCTTATGCATTTGCAGGATTTTATGGTGTTGCTATGGCTGCATCAGCAATGATGGCAACAACTGCAATGCAGTTAGCTATTGATGCTTTTGGACCTATTGCTGATAATGCTGGTGGTATTGCTGAAATGAGTGAGCAAGATCCTATCGTAAGAGAAAGAACAGATATTTTAGATTCAGTAGGAAATACAACTGCTGCAACTGGTAAAGGATTTGCTATTGCATCAGCTGCATTAACTTCATTAGCTTTATTTGCTGCTTATGTTACTTTTACTGGAATTGATGGAATTAACATTTTTAAAGCTCCAGTATTAGCAATGTTATTTATTGGAGGTATGGTGCCTGTAGTATTCTCTGCATTAGCAATGAATGCTGTTGGTAAAGCTGCAATGGAAATGGTTTATGAGGTAAGAAGACAGTTTAAAAATATTTCTGGGATTATGGAAGGTACTGGGAAACCAGAATATGATAAGTGTGTAGAGATTTCTACTAATGCTTCATTAAAAGAAATGATGCTTCCTGGAATTTTAACTATTGGGTTTCCTTTAATTATTACTTTTATTCCTATGTTATTTGGAATGAATAACTTAATGATTGCTGAGATGTTAGGTGGTTATATGGCTGGAGTTACTGTAAGTGGTGTTCTTTGGGCAATTTTCCAAAATAATGCAGGTGGTGCTTGGGATAATGCTAAAAAATCATTTGAAGCTGGTGTAATGATTAATGGAGAGATGACACATAAAGGTTCTGCTGCACATGAAGCAGCAATTACTGGAGATACAGTTGGAGATCCTTTCAAAGATACTTCTGGTCCGTCAATGAATATCCTAATTAAACTAACTTGCTTAATTGGATTAGTTATTGCTCCAATATTAGGAGGTAGTCATGAAAATAATGAGAATATTGATAAGCAACAACAAACCAAGCCAATTAATGATGGTAATGTTGAGAAAGGTTTGATGTCGTCTAATGTTTCTTCTACTATGGAATCTGTAGCAATATCATATACTTTTGATAGAAAAACTAAGACTGTAACTGAAATAACAATTAAAGATATTGATTGTCGTGAAGAATCATCTGGGTGTGCTGAAGTACTAAAATTAGCTAACAAACAAAATATAGTATTTAAGTCTTCAAAAATATCAGTTGACAATAGAAGCAATGAGTTTGATAGAAAAGTTTCAGGTGAATTACATTTTGCAGACAAAACAATGCAAGCAACTTTATTATTTAATGTAAGAGGAAATGATAAAGGCTCAACAACACTTTTAGGTTCTATAATCTTATCGTCAGATAATTTTAAGAAATCCTCATCAGATGTTACTGTGTATGTAAAAGGGAAATCAAAATAAGATATTATTGATTAATAATAAAAAAAGCCGAGCATTTGCTCGGCTTTTTTTAATGGAATTAATATTGTAGCTAATTAAAAAGACCGTTAATTTCAGTATCTATCTTTTCAATTATTTTACTGAGGTCTTCATCTTTCTCAGCAAAATTAATATCATCAACTTCAATTACTAGTAATTTCCCTTTAGCATAGTCTCCAACCCATGCTTCATAGCGCTCATTAAGTCTTGTTAAATAATCTAATCGAATACTGTTTTCATATTCTCTTCCTCTTTTTTGAATTTGACCTACTAATGTTGGTACAGATGCTCTTAAATAAATAAGCAAATCAGGCGCTCCAATAAAACCATCCATCAGATTAAAAATTTCCATATAATTATCAAAATCCCTTGTACTCATCAGTCCCATTGAGTGTAAGTTAGGTGCAAAAATCTTAGCATCCTCAAAAATTGTTCTATCTTGAATGTAAGTTTCTCCACTTTCTTTAATATCTACAATCTGCCTGAATCTACTATTTAAGAAGTAAACTTGCAAATTGAATGACCATCTTTGCATGTCTTTGTAAAAATCATTCAAATAAGGATTATTTTCTACATCTTCATAATGAGCTTCCCATTTATAGTGTTTTGATAGTTTGGTTGTTAAAGTAGTTTTCCCACTTCCAATATTTCCTGCTATTGCAATATGCATATTTAAATTTTTGACTAAAATAAAAAAAGTATTGCTACTGCAGTAAGTAAAATGATGTTAGCAAAGCTTATTGTTGAAAACTTCTACTGAAGTTCCAAAAGGTAATCTGCAATTTCACGATTTTCACTAAGTCTTGGGACTTTAAATTGCCCTCCAAGTCTATTATTGTCACTTAACCATTGATAGAACTCATTGTTTTTAATTTCTACTAGTTCAGGGAATTTAAGAATTAGATTTTTAGTTCTTTTTGCCTGATAATCAGAATTGAGATTTTGCAGATTTTTATCAAGATCTTGCATAAATTTTTCCGTATTTTTTGGTGGTTGTTCAAATTCAATATACCATTGATGTCCTCCCGAATTTTCACTAATATATATAGGAGCAACTGTGTAGTCTCTAATTGAACAGTTGTGTTTGTTGCAGGTGTTTAGTATTGCTGTATCAGTATTATGAACCATAAGTTCTTCTCCAAAAGTATTTATACAGTTTTTGGTTCTACCACTAATCTTTATTCTAAAAGGGTAGAGGGTAGTAAATTCAATAATATCACCAATTAAGTAGCGCCATAATCCGCCATTTGTTGAAATGACAATGGCATATTTTTTATTTAATTCTACATCTTTTAGATTAATTGGTTCCATTATTCCTATTGAGAATTTTTCCATAGGAATAAATTCATAAAAAATTCCATAATCAAGCATGAGCAACATCCCTTCTGAAGGAGATTTGTCTTGCAATCCTATCAGTCCCTCTGATGCATTATACGCTTCTAAATAATTCATTTTTTTAGAAGGAATTAACTCTTCAAATTGCGATCTGTAAGGTTCAAAGTTCACACCTCCGTGCATGTAAAGCTCTAGATTTGGCCATACTTCTGAGATGTTCTTCTTTCCACTAATTTTTACTACTTGCTTCAGTAAAATCAACATCCAGGATGGGACTCCTGTAAGATTTGTGATATTTTCATTTACTGCTTGTTGTGCAATTCGCTCTAATTTTTTTTCCCATTCACTCATCAAAGCAGTTTCAATATCAGGAATTCTGTGGTAGTTTACCCAAAAAGGAAACTCATCTAAAAGAATTGCTGATAAATCTCCTTCTTTTGCTTTTCCACTTTGTGTTTCAGTAATTGATCCTCCAAGCATTAATCCTTTTCCATTATAGATGCAAGAGTTTGGAAAGTTATTTCCGTAAAGTGAAAGCATGTCTTTTCCTCCTTTAAAGTGGCAATCATGTAGTGATTCTTTTGAAATTGGAATAAATTTACTTTTGTTATTTGTTGTTCCTGAGGATTTTGCAAACCATTTTATTTTCCCTGGCCATAAAATATTTTCTTCCCCATTTCTAACTCTATCTATATAATGTGTGATTTCTTCATATTCCCGTATAGGTGTTTCTTTTTTAAATGAATCGTAATCTGAAATTTGATTGAAATTATGCTTATTCCCAAATAAAGTTTCTTTTCCTTTACTTATTAAATAATTGAGAACTTTATTTTGCGTTTCAATAGGGGAATCTTTAAACTTATTTATTTTTTTGATGCGTTTTTTCATCAAAGAAGAAAGTAAAGTATTTTTTATTGAAAAGTTGCTCAATTTTTGTAAATTTAAGGGCTTAAAAATACGAAAAAATATGCTGAGAGATACGCTTAAAAGAATGGATACTAATTTGCAAGATGTTGTGCGATATACATTGGATATACATGGAAAAATCCATAGTATGAATGATTATATTGGAAAGCAAGTAAAGATTAATTGGAGTGGTGTTGTGGTCTGTGGATGTGGTAAAAAAATGGATAGTTTTTATCGTGCAGGATTTTGTTACAAGTGTTTTTGGGAATCACCATTAGCATCTCAAAGTATTTTTAAACCTGAACTTTGTACAGCTCATTTAGGCATTGAAGAAAGAAATTTAGAATGGGAAAAAGAATTTCAAATTGCTCCTCATTATGTTTATTTGGCAAATTCATCTGGAATAAAAGTTGGAATAACTAGAGGAAGCCAAGGTGTTGTAAGATGGATGGATCAAGGAGCAAGCCAAGCAATTTTATTAGCAGAAGTCCCAAATAGAAGATTTTCTGGGGATATTGAGGTGTCTTTAAAGAGATTTGTTGCTGATGTTACAAATTGGAGAAAGATGCTTTCAGGAACTCCAGATTCAGTTGATTTAGTTGCAATGAAAGAAGAACTTTCAGCTCATGTGCCTGAAGAATTAAAACAATATATTTTACCTGACAATAAAGTAACTGAGATTAGATATCCTGTAACGCAATATCCATCTAAAATTAAAAGTATAAAATTAGAAAGAACACCAATTTTAGAGGGGACGCTTTTAGGAATTAAAGGACAGTACCTTTTATTTGATGGAGATAGAGTTTTTAATATCCGTTCTCATGAAGGATTTATTTCAGAATTTTCAGTTCAGGAAATTGCCCAAGGAACTTTATTTTAATTTCATAATAAATGGAACCCTTGCCTGAATTTTATCTCTTTTTATGAGATTTTCAATTGGATTAGTAAGTTCAGTTTTCAATCCTAACTTCAGCATTACTAAATCAGAAATACTTGTTTCTCCTCCAAATTTTAGAGCTAATTCAGTAAATGGATCTTTCTTTCTAGGAAGAGAGATGATTCTGTAATCATCAATTTCAGCTAAATAAACAGCAATTTCTACTGCTTTTTCAAGACCTCCGTATGTATCAATAAGCCCAATATCTTTTGCATCATAGCCAGTCCAAACTCTCCCTTGTCCTATTTCATCTACAGCTGTAGTGCTCATATTTCTTCCTTCTCCTACATGAGTGATAAATGTTGTGTAAATATCAACTATACTCTTTTGGATTTTATCTTCTTCAAATTTAGTTAATGCTCTATTCATTCCCATATCAGCATGCTTGTTGGTATTCACTGTGTCGATAGAAATCCCTAATTTATTTTTGTAAAGTTTTTGTAGATTAGGAATCATTCCAAATACTCCAATTGAACCTGTAAGTGTTGTGGGGTTTGCTACTATGCTATCAGCTGCACAAGCAATATAATACCCTCCACTTGCCGCATAATCCCCCATAGAAACTATCAAAGGTTTTACTTCTTTTGCCAATATAGTTTCTCTCCAAATAACATCAGAAGCCAAAGCACTTCCCCCTGGAGAATTTACTCTTAATACTATAGCCTTTACATTTTTATCTTCTCTTGCAGTTTTTATTGCTTTAGCAGTTGTTTCTGATCCAATACTTTTCACATCTCCTTTTCCAGAATTGATTTCTCCAGTTGCATAAATAATTGCAATTTTATTTCTGCTAATTTCTTTCTTTTCAACTTTTACATTCGAGTATTTGCTTAAAGAAATAAAGTTTAGCTTTTCTGATTTTGAAATGACTAATAAGCTATCATCAACTTGATCTTGATACAAAAGAGCGTCAACATAATGTAAATCCAAACAGTTTTTAGCATTCTCTAAGCTTAAATTATTTGCATGATAATGAATATCAGATAAAGTCATGCCTCTTTGACTTGCAATGCTGTCAAATAAATTATCAGCAAAAGAGTTGAGTAATAATTGCATTTGTTCTCGGTTTGCATCACTCATTTTATCCAAGATAAATGGTTCTACTGCACTTTTAAATTTACCGTGTCTTATTATTTGAACTTCAATATCTAACTTTTCTAAAAGTTCTTTGTAAAACATAATACCTGCAGAAAACCCCTTAAGTTCTACTATCCCTTCAGGATTCAAATAAATTTTATCAGCAACTGAAGAAAAATAATAACCACTTTGAGAGTATACTTCAGAGTATGCGATAATTGGCTTCCCACAACTTTTAAATTCCACTAGCTTGTTTCTTATTTCTTCAATTTGAGATAGTCCTGCATTAGGAAATGAAGTGTTTAAGTAAATTGCTTTTATCTTGTTATCATTTTTTGCTTTTTCAATATTATCAAGTACTTCTTTTAGTTCTATAGTCGATGCTATATCACCTGAAAAACTCAATCCGTTTAAAGGGTTTTCTGAAGAACGTTCAACTACAGAAGTATTGGCTAAATCAATTTTCAGAATTGAATTTTCCCTTAGCTTTACTTCATCTTCTGAGCTTAAAATAGCAACAAATCCAATAATTAATAAAATCATTATAATTATAGAGGAGATGATTCCTATAATTGTAGTTAAGATGTTTTTTAAGAAATTTTTCATAATTTGGTTTTTTTAACACTGCAAATATAATAAAATCACTACTGTTTTGATAGTAAAAATCACATTTTAGCTTAAGTTACAAAAATACAATTTTTAAACAGTTGATTTGCTACAATCTTATTATATTTGATGACTTTAAAAATTATGAATAAAGTTTTTTTACAATTAGGCAGTAATTTAGGAGAAAGAGAAATTCTTATCTCCTCAGCACTTACTAACATATCTACTCAAATAGGCACTATAATTTCTCAGTCAAAGATTTATGAAAGTACACCTTGGCGAGTTGATGGGCAGGAAAATTATTTAAATCAGGTAATAGAAATTAAAACTGAACTTCCTGCTGATAAAATTTTAGAGTTGGTATTGAAGATTGAGAATGATTTAGGAAGGGTTAGATTGGAGAAATGGGGAGAAAGGTTGATTGATATTGATATTATTTTTTTTAATAGTGAGATTATTGAAACCCCAGAACTGTGTATTCCTCACAAGCACATGCATGATCGAAATTTTGTTTTAGAACCCTTAAATGAAATTTCACCAGAATTTGTGCACCCTAAATATAATAAAACAATTTCTGAATTATTTAAACAATCCAAAGATACTGAAAAAGTAGCTGTTTATGTTGTATAGTCATATTGCTATTGAAGGAAATATTGGTAGTGGAAAAACTACTTTAGCTACTATGCTATCCAATGATATTGATGCAAGATTAGTTTTGGAACAATTTGCTGATAACCCTTTTTTGCCAAAATTTTACTCAGATCCTGAAAAACATGCTTTTCCTTTAGAGCTTTTTTTTATGGCTGAAAGGTATCACCAATTAAAAAACTTAAAAGAACAAGATTTGTTTAAGCCGCAAATTGTCTCGGATTATTTCTTTGTGAAATCAAAGTTATTTGCTCAGAATAATTTAAAGAAAGATGAAATGCAACTCTTTAATCGATTGTTTGATATTATGCTTTCTACTTTGTCAAAACCTGACTTGTTAGTGTATTTGTATTCTGATGTTGAACGGTTACAACAAAATATTAAAAATAGAGGAAGAGATTTTGAGCAAAATATTTCTGATGAATACTTGCAAAACATTCAAGATAAATATTTAGATTTTTTGAGGAAGCAAAGTGATTTTCCTGTGCTTTTACTAGATGTAACTTTTGTTGATTTTGTTGCAGACAAAAATATTTATGATAAAATTGGTGAACTTATTTTTGTAGAATATAATGTTGGCGTCACTAATGAAGCGTTATAGCCAATTAGTAAGATCTCTTTCAATTAGTTTTTCAAGTTGTTTAATGTCTTTTTTATAGTATTTTTTTGTTAAGATGTTAATGGTTTTGTTATCTATCTTTTCTGGTTTTGAATATATTGTTTTTAATATATAGGATACAATGAATCCTGGCAAATACTTACTGAACTCAATGTTTGGAATCAGATTGTTCTTTCTAAATTTCATAACAATCCAACCAGCTACCCCTTTTGGTTTACCAGCTACATTTGCTTTTTTTGATGTGTTGGGAGTGAAAGAGCTGTCTACTCCTAAAAACTCAAAAACCTCTTTAGAAATCTTTTGAGGATCATCAATAATATCTTCAAATAGAATGACTTTGATTTGCTCTTTTTTAAATTCCTTAAAATACCTGCTTAACTGTCTAAAGTAAAACCCTTTTTCTTTGTAATGATATAAGGGACTCCATTTTTTTTCAATTCTTTCCTCTTCAGAATTTATTGCCTCAATAAAACTATTTATTGGTTCTCTGTCTGCTCTTTTTGCATGCAGATAATTTGAGTAAGCTCTTTTAACAGGTTGCCTTAAAATTGCAATAATTTTCACATCAGGTAAGTGTTCCTTTATTAGAGTTGCACAATTCTTATTGTATATATATGCTGGTGAAGCTTCGCCAAGTGCAATTTCATTTTCTGCATTATCAAACAATGCATAGTATTCCTTAAGCTTTGATATTTTACTTCCTTGTCTACCTTTTACAATATAGTTGTTCTCTGTTTCAAGATTATTAAAAAACATTGGCTCTTTAAAATGCGTCAAGAAAACATCAGGATGTTGCTTTAGATAGGTGTACAGGGAAGTTGTTGCAGCTTTCATTGCACCAATAATTATAAAATTAGGTTTTTTAATTTCTTTCATATGTAAAAAAAATAGCCCCATAAAAGGGGCTATAAATATGTTATATGTTTTGCATTATTATTTTGTTAAAGTGATAAAAGCTTCATTTGCTCTTAAGTTTACAAATTCTAAATCCTTAACAGCTTCTGATTTGTAAGAAGCATCAGAATTAATTGCATTTGTTAAACTGCTCATTGCGGCATCATTATTTCCTGATCTTGCATTTGCAATGGCATTTAAATAATTACAAGCAGCTGTATTTTCATTACAGTTTGCTGAATTCTTTCCGTTTAATAATTGAGCTAAAGTTGCATTAAATGATTTTCCATTTTTGTAGAATCTTGCAGCTTTTGTGTATTCCCCTTGTCTGATGTCTAATACTGCTTGATTGTTTTCAGTTGTATTAGCGTCATTAAATAATTTTTGTGCTTTTGATAGTTGCTCTTTTCTTGCAGCAATAATTCCTTTATTTGTTAAAACATCTGAAGTTACACCTCCTAATTCTTCAGCTTTTTCAAGGTAAGTCATAGCTTCACTAAAACTTCCTTTTGCTAAATACATACAGGCAATATTATTGTAACCTCTCCAGTCATTATGCAATTCAACTACTTTGTTGTAAATAGCATTTCTAGTAATTTCATCAGAAGTTAAGGTTGCAGAGAATAATAATTCTTTCACATCTAATTCTTCTGGTGTAGTTGTAGATAAAGTAGCAATCTCTTCATCAGTTCTTTTTGGTTGGTAAGATCTGATTATAATAGTTGCTTTTCTTAATTGTGGTAATACATTATCCTCAATTGCACTATAAATTTCAGCTAAATCTCTAATTTGCTGTTCTCTTACTTCAACATCAGCAATAGAATTTACAATTTTATTGATTCTTCTTTTGTCTTTTATGTTTGATTCTTGTACTAATGATTCGAAACCTTCCCAGTCTTCTCCTATTGATGTTTCAGTGTATAGATCGCTATTTTTTGCACCATCAACTTTTAAAGATCTTAATAATCTTTTAGTGTAATTTAAAGTGCTTTTCATTCTGTTGTCAGAAACATTATCATTCATATTTACACTACCTTCAGGAGATGCGTAAGAGATAATTTCAATTGAATGAGTTTTGTATCTGTTTTTAGCGAAAGTTTTTAATGCTTTAATATCGTCATCACTTTTTTCAGTAGTTCTGATGTTTGATTGATTAACTAAAAAATAGATTGTGGCAGTTTCTTCTAAGATTGTTTCATGCTCATAATCATGATTATTGTTTGCTAAATCTTCAGTATCTTGAACTCTAGTTGAAGTTGCAATCACTCCATTAGCAATATTTACAGACTCTAGTATTTTTTCTTTGTCTTTTTGTTTTGCAACTGCTCTTAATTCCAAAGTTGAGCTCATCATTTCATTAGAATAACTAATTGCATCATTGTATTTAAAGCTGCCTCCAGTTGCATTAAATATTGTTGCTTCTCCTCCTGTTGCTTCTTCACCTTGAATTGTAATTGTTTTAAATGCAGTTTCTCCTCCATTATAAACTAAAACGGGAGTAAAATCTAAAGTTGCGTTTTTTACAAAATAATTTTCAGGAAAAACTCCAGTTATTGTTAGTCCAACATTTCCACCATGCGCTTCTAATATTGTAGGTGTAACAGTGTAGCTTACTGTTTTGTATTTATTAGCCATATTACTTAGTCCACAACTACTAATTGTTGAAACTAAGGCTAAAATGTAAAAGATTTTTGAAATTCCCATTTCTTCGTTTTTTGTTTAGGTTAAATATTTGCAAATATAAAAAATATTGAATACATACAATGCGTTTAAATCTTAGCTTATACAAATTGTTTGTTAGTAAATTAAGTTATTAAAGTATTTTTAGTTAAGTTTGCAAATAGTAATAAATTAAATACTCATATGTTATATAAATCAAAACTTACGCTAGTAGCAATAATATTTTCTTTTACATCTGCCTTTTCACAGGATGCAGCAAATTATAGTGCTTCTAAAGAACAAATCAATAATTCAAAGAATCTATTTACGGATCTTTCGATTAGTATTAATTATGGAATAACTAAATTTAATGGGGATATTAGTCAGTATCCTTTTTTTGCTGCTGAACAAAAAGAATTGGGGTATCAAGACTCAGATTTTCAAGAAAGAAGATTCGCATTTTCTTTTAGTTTAGAAAAGAAAATTGATAAAAATTTTTCAATCAGTATAGAAAATATTTCAGGTGAATTTGCTGGTCTAAGACGACCAAATGAATATAAAGGTAATAAAATTCATGTGCCTTATTCAAACGTTTCACCAGGTATGCCAGGTTATTTTGACGCAAATTCTTCAGGAGATAAATTTGTTAACTCTTTTAACGAAACAGATATATTATTAAATTTTAATATTAATTCTACTATTGCAAGATTGACAAAAAAAGAAATGCCTGAAAATTTTTCTATTATTTTTAAAATAGGCTTTGGTTACAATGAGTTCAGAAGTTTGAGAACGGATTTATATAACGATAATTATATATATAGTTTTGGTTATGATGAGTTAACTAAAAATGAATCAAATGATCCTGTGTCTGAATCTGTTATGGTTATGGGTACTAAATTAGAGTATAAATTCGTAGAGGATTTAAGTTTAATATTAGATTACACTATTCGACTTTCTAATTCAGATAAATGGGATTCATCAATTATGGAGGGAGGACAAGGTAGAGATAGATTCTCTTTCCTATCATTTGGACTGGCTTATGATTTAGGTGCAGTCAATAAAACTAAAGATTAATTTTCTCCCATATTTTCCATATAACAATACCAGTTGTAACAGATACGTTTAATGAATGTTTTGTGCCAAATTGAGGTATTTCAATTACTTCATTGCAAAGGTCAATTGCCTGCTGGTCAACTCCATTTACTTCATTTCCCAATATAATCGCAATTGGTTTTTTAGGTAATTTAAATTCGTTTAGAAAAGTTGATTTATCTGCTTGTTCAATACCAACAACATAATATCCCTCTTTTATTAATTGTTTTAAAGCATCAGTTGTATTTTTAACGTATTTCCAAGTTACAGAATCAGTTGAACCTAGTGCAGCTTTACGGATTTCTTTATTGGGTGGTGTTGCAGTAATCCCGCATAAAATGATGTTTTCAATTAAAAAAGCATCAGAAGTACGAAATACAGACCCTACATTTAAAGCACTTCGTACATTGTCCAGCACAACAGTAATGGGTGTTTTGTTAGCACTTTTAAACTCCTCAATATTTATTCTTTGTAAATCTTTGTTTTTTAACTTTTTCATCACTTATATTTGTTGCAAAATTAAAGAATAAATTTTTGGCAGCTAAGAAGAAGAAAGAAAAGAAAATTACCCCCTTAATGGGACAATATAATATGATTAAAAGTAAACACCCTGGTGCTTTGCTTTTGTTCAGGATTGGTGATTTTTATGAGACTTTTGGTAAAGACGCCATTAAAACATCAAAGATCTTAGGAATAGTACTTACTGCTCGTAACAATGGCGATTCGAAAATTGAGTTAGCAGGTTTTCCTCATCATTCTTTAGATACTTATTTGCCTAAATTAGTTAGGGCAGGAGAGAGGGTAGCTATTTGTGATCAGTTAGAAGACCCTAAAGCTACAAAAGGAATTGTAAAAAGAGGAGTTACTGAATTAGTTACTCCTGGAGTTTCTTATAATGAACTCACCTTAGAGACAAAGAAAAACAATTTTTTAGCATCCATTTATTATGGTAAAAAGAATATTGGGGTTTCTTTTTTAGATATTTCAACAGGTGAGTTTTTAGTTGCTGAAGGAAAGGCGGATTATGTAGATAAATTATTGCAAAGCTTGCGTCCTACTGAGGTTATTTATCAGAAGAATAAAAGAAGAAAATTTGAAGAAGATTTTGGGACTTCTTTTTATACTTATATGCTAGATGATTGGGCTTTTACTGCTGATTACACACGTGATTTACTACACAAACAATTTGATGCAAATTCATTAAAGGGATTTGGGATTTCAGATTTAGAAGAAGGCGTAATTGCTGCTGGAGTTGCTTTGCATTATTTGAATGAAACACAACATCATCAAACAAAACACATTTTAAGTATTAGTAGAATAGAAGAAGAAAAATATGTATGGATGGACCGATTTACAATAAGAAATCTGGAGCTATTTTATTCGCCAAATGAAGGCGCAAAAACATTGATTGATGTATTAGATGATACAAAATCAGTAATGGGGAGCAGGATGTTAAGAAGATGGTTAGCCTTGCCTTTGAAAAATGAAAAACAAATAAGTGTACGCCATAATATAGTTGAACAGATGCTTACTGATGATAAATTATCAGAAGTAATTTCCGAAGAGATTGCTAAAATTGGAGATTTAGAGCGCTTGATTTCAAAAGTAGCGACTCAAAGAATAAATCCAAGAGAATGTCGAAGGTTGAAAGATGCTTTAATTGCTTTGAAACCTATACAAGAAATTTGTAGCGCATCAGGAAAAGATTTGCAAAAATTAACAAGTAAAATAAATATTTGTGAGTCAATAAAGGAGAGAATAGCAAATGAATTAAGCGACAACCCTCCAATGTTATTGCACAAAGGAAATGTTATAAAAGAAGGAGTGAATACTGAACTAGATGAGTTGCGTTCTATTCAAAATTCTGGAAAAGAGTATTTAGATAAAATGTTGGAGCGTGAGATTGAGCGTACAGGGATTTCTTCCTTAAAAATATCATTTAATAATGTATTTGGTTATTACTTGGAGGTGAGAAATAGGTTCAAGGATCAAGTTCCTGAGGAATGGATAAGAAAACAAACGCTTGTAAGTGCTGAGCGCTATATTACGGAAGAACTTAAGGAATATGAATACAAAATTTTAAGTGCTGAAGGCAGAATTTCTGAAATTGAAACTCAAATTTTCTCTGAGCTAGTCCAAAGTATAGCAGTTCATATTCAACAAATACAATTAAATGCTTCGATCATTTCTCAATTAGATTGTTTGCTTTCGTTTTCATCCATTGCAAACAGACATAATTATAGTAAGCCAAATGTAAATAATAGCTCGGATTTAGCAATTAGAAAAGGTAGACATCCAGTAATTGAACAGCAATTGGAAATGGGCGAACCTTATATTACTAATGATGTAAATTTGAATAGAGAACAGCAACAAATAATGATGATTACTGGACCAAATATGTCGGGTAAATCAGCATTGTTAAGGCAGACTGCCTTGATTGTTCTTATGGCACAGATTGGAAGTTTTGTACCTGCAAAATCAGCAGAAATTGGATTGGTTGATAAAATTTTTACAAGAGTAGGAGCTTCTGATAATATATCAATGGGCGAGTCTACCTTTATGGTAGAGATGAACGAAACAGCTAGTATCTTGAATAATTTATCGAAAAATAGTTTGATACTATTAGATGAGATTGGTAGAGGAACAAGTACTTATGATGGAGTCTCAATTGCATGGGCAATTGCTGAATATCTGCACGAACACCCAACAAAAGCAAAAACATTATTTGCTACTCATTATCATGAGCTTAATGAAATGAGCCAGCAGTTTGATAGGATAAAAAACTATAATGTATCAGTAAAAGAAAGTGGAAAGACTGTTATCTTTATAAGAACCTTAATAGAAGGCGGAAGTGAGCATAGTTTTGGGATACATGTTGCTAAAATGGCAGGAATGCCAAAACAAATAGTTAAAAAAGCAGAAAAAATATTAAAGCAACTGGAATCATTAAGAGGAAAAGAGAAAAATACTGAAGCAATTAGTGCTGAAAATGATATGCAACTGAGCTTTTTTAAACTTGATGATCCTATACTTGAAGAGATTAGGGAAGATATAAATAGTATAGATATCAATACTTTAACTCCTGTAGAGGCATTAATGAAGTTGAATGAGATAAAAAAACTATTAGGAAACTAGTTTTTGATTTTGTAGTATTGAATATTTAGTTAAATTTGCCGTCCTTATTGCGAGTGTAGCTCAGGGGTAGAGCATCACCTTGCCAAGGTGGGGGTCGTGAGTTCGAATCTCATCACTCGCTCGGAAGTTTTTTTAAGACACACACACACACACCCTGCCCGGGTGGTGGAATTGGTAGACACGTTGGACTTAAAATCCAATGGACATTAGTCCGTACGGGTTCAAGTCCCGTCCCGGGTACAAAAAGCAGAAACGAAAGTTTCTGCTTTTTTTTATAGACTTTCTAGAATAGTTGCAGTTGTTCTAGTGCTATTTTTAATATAATTAGTTGCTATTTTTTGATCAAAATTAGCAAATGAATCAATCGCTAAAGTTAGCTCAGTATAATTACTAATACTTTTAGCTCCTTTTAATGCTATCAATTCGGTAGCTTCATTGAATTTTTGATAATTAGGGCCAAATATAGCGGGTAATCCAAAAGTTACGGCTTCTAAAATATTATGTATTCCTGACCCAAATCCACCTCCAATATAAGCAATAGAACCATAGCTGTAGATATGAGATAAAATTCCAATACTGTCAATAATAAGTACATTTGAAGTAAAGATGTTTTTGTCATCCGCCATAGAATATAGCAGTGCATTAGTCTGTTTTTTTAAATCAGAGATGTTTTGCAATTCATGTGGAGCAATTATGTAATTATTTTCAGGGTGATCCTTAATATATTTTACTAAAATAATTTCATCCTTAGGCCAAGTGCTTCCACAAATAATAGTAGGCTTACTTTTGCTAAACTGCTCAATTAAAGGAATTCTTACTGGGTTTTGAGTATTGGCTAGTACACTATCAAAGCGACTATCACCACTAATAGTCGTATTTTTAAAACCGATACTTTTTAAAAGCTCAGCAGAGTTTTTGTCCTGTACAAAAAAGTGTGTAACATTTTTAAGCTGCTCTGCCCACCATTTATATTTAAAAAATGCTTGTCCATCACGAAAAATAGAAGATACACTATAAAAAGAAATATTTTGTTTTTTAAGCTCACCCATATAATTGAACCAGAACTCATATTTTATAAAAACAACTTTTATAGGTTTCACAATACTGATGAATTTTTTTGCATTTGATTTTGTATCAGCAGGGAGATAGCTAACAAAATCAGCCAAAGGAGTATTTTTTCTTATTTCGTAACCAGAAGGAGAAAAGAAAGTAAGTAATATTTTGTGTGTTGGATACTTTGCATTATATGCCTGAATAATTGGTTTTCCTTGTTCAAATTCCCCAAGAGATGCGCAATGAAACCAAACAATATTCTTTTGATTTTTTGTAGCTTCCTTAATTTTTTGAAAGATATTTTTTCTTCCATTTACCCACAGCTTAGCTTTACTGTTAAATAGTGAAGCAAAATAAACTGCAACTACATAAAACCAAATGCTAATATTGTAAAGGGCATTCATTAGAAGTAATGAAATTCTTCATCATTTTTTCTGTGAATAGGAATAATTACTTCAAATTTAAAACCTAATAATTGATCCCATTTCCTTTGGCTAGAATAATGCTGTTGATTTACAAAATCATAACTTCTATTAATTTTAGTGTAAGCCATAGTGTAGTTTATCCCTGCACTAGCCTGAAACTTTCCTTTTTTACTGTAATATTTATAGTCTGCAGAGAGTTTGGTGCTAAATCCGTTAGAGAAACGATCGTAACCTTTTTTCATTTCCTCATCAAGCTGAGGAATATTCTGATTTTTAGTGTTAATGTATATTTGATGTTGCAAATAACCAAATCCTTGAGTCATATAAATACCACTCAAATTAGTTTCTTTAAAATGAAAAGCATAACCCATAAAAAGATGTGCATCAAGCCCTCTTTGCATTAAAACTACATTAGAATAATGTCCGTCATCACCAATAATTGCTCCTGTTGAGGTTGAGATATTGTCAAAAAGTGTTGAATCTTTTACATTCTTACCAAACATGTAATTTCCTTCAATTCCATAAAATAGATTATTAGCAGTTTCTGAAAAATAAGATGTGCCAATAGCTGAATTATCTCCAAAAGTATTCGCTAAATCACTAGTTGGAATCTGATAGGTGTAGTTAAAAGTAAAGGCAGATTGTTTATTTTCTTGAGCTTTTAAATTGCTAAATACTACTGATAAAAGTATAAAAAGGATGTTTCTCATTTGTTGCTTTTTCATTTGAGGGCTAAAATACTATAAGTGCAACAATTAACGCAAAGCATTGTGTAATAATTGTCTATATTTGCTGTCCATTTATAACAACACGAAAAGTAAGATGAATAAAACGATATTAATAACAGGAGGTGCTGGCTTTATTGGCTCTCATGTTGTAAGATTATTTGTGAATAAATATCCAGATTATAAGATCGTTAATCTTGATAAATTGACTTATGCTGGAAACCTGGAAAATTTGAGAGATGTTGAAAATACTGATAATTATATCTTTGAGAAAGGAGATATAGTTGATGAAAGCTATATTAAAGATTTATTTACAAAGTATAAATTTGATGGCGTAATTCACTTAGCTGCAGAGAGCCATGTTGATAGATCAATCACAAATCCAATGGAATTTATAATGACAAATGTAGTTGGGACAGTAAATTTATTGAATGCTGCTAAAAATCAGTGGAAAGGAAATGAGGATGGTAAGTTGTTTTATCATGTTTCTACTGATGAAGTTTATGGGAGTTTAGGCGATACAGGTTTTTTTTTAGAAACTACTTCTTATGACCCTCAATCACCATATTCATCTTCAAAAGCGAGTTCTGATCATTTTGTTCGTGCTTATGGAAATACTTATGGTATGCCATATGTAATTTCAAATTGTTCTAATAATTATGGGCCTAATCAGTTCCCTGAAAAATTATTGCCACTATTTATAAATAACATTAGAAACGGAAAATCATTACCAGTTTATGGTGATGGAAAATTTACTCGTGATTGGCTTTATGTGGTGGATCATGCTATTGCGATTGATAAAATCTATCATGAAGGAAGAAATGCTGAGACTTATAATATTGGTGGTTTTAATGAATGGACAAATATTGACCTGATTAAAATATTATGTAAGCAAATGGATATTGCTCTATGTAAAGAAGAAGGTACTGCTCAGCAGTTAATCACTTATGTAAAAGATAGACCAGGACATGATAAACGCTATGCAATTGATGCAAATAAATTGAAAAATGAATTGGGTTGGGAACCATCTTTACAGTTTGAAGAAGGACTTGCTAAAACAATTGCTTGGTACTTAGAAAATGAAAAATGGATGGATAATATTACATCAGGAGATTATCAGAATTACTATAAAAAACAATACAGTTAAATGTTAAAATGGTTTTCTAAAAAGAATATAGAGCTAGACCTAGATCCTCTTGATTTTTCAGTTTTGAAAACAGACATTCATTCGCATTTTATTCCTGGAATTGATGATGGCTCTGCTGATATGGGAACTACAATTTCCTTAATTAAAGAGATGCAAGGGTTGGGATTTAAGAAGGTAATAACTACCCCTCATGTAATGAGTGATTTTTACAAAAACACATCTGATATAATTTTAAAAGGACTTACTGATATTCGATCAGAACTTAAAGTTCAAAATATTAGTATGGAAATTGAAGCTGCTGCTGAATACTATATTGATTATGATTTTGAACAAAAAATAGGCAATGAAAAATTCTTAACTTTTGGTGATAACTATATTTTGGTTGAACTTTCATTTATGGAAGCTCCAAAAAACATGTTTGATATTATTTTTAAACTGCAATTAGAAGGTTATAAAGTAGTGTTAGCGCATCCAGAAAGGTATGCTTTTTTTACTATGGATGACTATGAAGAACTTGTAAGAAGAGGGGTTCTTTTACAGATAAATTGGCTTTCAATTATTGGCTATTATTCCCCTCAAATTGAACAAAAAACTAAAGATTTAATTGCAGTAGATATGGTGAGTTTTATTGGTAGTGACTGCCATAATATGAATCATGCTGAACTATATAAAAAATGCAAGACTAAAAAAGCCTGGCATGATTTAAATAATAGTTCTAAACTATTAAATAATACTTTATAAAGTTGCGCTAGAAGATTCCAGTTTCCTATCTACTTTTTTAAATAAACCTTGTAAAACCTTTCCAGGCCCAACTTCAGTTACAGATGATAACCCGTCTGCTATCATTTGTTGCATGGTTTGAGTCCACATTACAGATGCAGTAAGTTGCTTTTTTAAGTTTTCTTTTATATCTTCAGGATTTGTAATTGCTATTGCAGTTACATTTTGATAAATAGGGCAGACTCCTTCCTTAAATTCTGTATTATCAATTGCAGTTTCAAGCTCAGCTCTTGCTGGTTCCATTAGCGGGGAATGAAACGCACCTCCAACTGGAAGCTTTAATACTCTCCTTGCTCCAGCTTCTGTAAGTTTTTCGCATGCTATATCAATTCCGTTATTAGAGCCTGAAATCACTAATTGCCCTGGGCAATTGTAGTTAGCAGGAACAACAACTTCTTCTATTTCTGAACAGATATTTTCTACAACTTCATTGTCTAAACCTAAAACAGCAGCCATAGCAGATGGGTTTTGCTCGCATGCTTTTTGCATAGCCATTGCTCTTTTAGACACTAGTTTTAATCCATCTTCAAAAGATAAATAACCAGCTGAAACTAATGCTGAAAATTCACCAAGAGAATGCCCTGCTACCATTTCTGGTTTAAAATAACCCTCCTTTACTTTAGCTAAAATCACAGAATGTAAAAAGATGGCAGGTTGTGTTACTTTTGTTTGTTTTAGTGCTTCAACATCTTCACCAAACATAATATCAGTTATTGAAAATCCTAAAATTTCATTTGCTTTTTCAAACATTTGTTTTGCATCTACTGATGCTTCATAAAGATCTTTACCCATTCCAGGAAATTGCGCTCCTTGCCCAGGAAATACATATGCTTTCATTTTTTATTTAATTAAATTCATAAACTCTGCTCTTGTCTTTTCATCTGACATAAATATTGCGGAAAAGGCAGAAGTTGTTGTTGAAGAGTGTTGCTTTTGGACTCCTCTCATTTGCATGCAAAGGTGTTGTGCTTCAATTACCACAGCTACTCCCTTTGGATTTAAAGTTTCTTGTATGCAGTCTTTTATTTCATGTGTTAATCTTTCTTGAACTTGTAGTCTTCTTGAAAAAACATCAACTATTCTTGGAATTTTACTAAGCCCTACAATATAACCGTTAGGTATGTAGGCAATATGTGCTTTGCCAAAAAATGGTAACATATGATGCTCGCATAGAGAGTAAAGCTCAATATCTTTAACTAAAACCATTTGATTATAACTTTCAGCAAACATTGCAGACTTTAAAATTTCAGATGGATTTTTTTTATACCCATTTGTGAGAAATTCCATTGATTTAGAAACTCTTTCAGGAGTTTTTAATAAACCTTCTCTTTCTGGATTTTCTCCAATTTTAGAAAGTAATTTTTTAATGCTACTTGCGATATCTTGATTGTAATTATCACTCATATTTTTATAAATAGGCTGCAAATATACCATATATTTGCCATATGAAAGTATTAATTGTATCTGCTACTAAATCTGAGATTACATCTGCTAAAGTAATGTCTTTTCCAGTTCTAATAACTGGAGTTGGAATGGTTAATACAGCTATAAGCTTAACAAGAAAATTATCTAATTCCACTTTTGATTTAATTATAAATATGGGTATTGCCGGTTCATTTACTGATAGTTTTAAAGTTGGGGATATTGTTGAAGTTACTGAAGATATTTTTTCAGAGATTGGCTTTGAAGATGGTAATGATTTCTTTCAGTTTCAAGATTTTGAAATTCCAACTTCCTATAAAAACGAATCTAAAACTTCATTAAAGAAAGTTGTAGGAATAACTGTAAATACTGTTCATGGAAATGAGGTATCTATTGAAAAAATAATTGACAGATTAAAGCCTGATATTGAAAGTATGGAAGGTGCTGTTATTTTTAAAATCTCCAAGGAATTTGATATTCCTTGTATGCAAATTAGGTCAATTTCTAACAAAGTTGAAAGAAGGAATAAAGAAAATTGGAGTGTTAATTTGGCAATAAAAAACTTGAATATTGAAGTTGAAAAAATACTTAATGAATTATGAAATTGACCTTAGGTTTTTCGCCTTGCCCAAACGATACTTATATTTTTGACGCACTCGTGCATCATAAGATTGATACAGAAGGATTAGATTTTGAAGTTTTTTTTGCAGATGTAGAACAGTTAAATAAATGGGTATTTCAGGCAAAATTGGATATTACAAAACTTAGTTATAATGCGTTTACACATTGTGTAAATGATTATGCGTTATTAGATAGTGGTTCGGCTTTAGGAAATAATTGTGGCCCAATACTAATTAAAAAACCAAATACTATTTTAACTAAGGAAAGTAAAATTGCTATTCCAGGCAAATACACAACTGCTAATATGTTATTGAATATTGCTTTTCCTAATCTTCAAAATAGAATAGAAATGCTTTTTTCTGAAATTGAGAATAAGGTATTTGAAGGTAGAGTAGATGCAGGACTCATTATTCATGAAAACCGATTTACCTACGAAGAAAAAGGCTTGGAAAAAGTAAATGATTTAGGTGAGTTTTGGCAAGAGGAAACAGGACTTCCTATTCCTTTAGGTGGCATAGTAGTAAAAAGAGAATTACCTTTAGCAATTCAACAAAAAATTGAAAGAGTGTTGAGAAAAAGTGTAGAATATGCTTTTGCAAACCCAAATAGTTCGGCTGATTTTGTGAAGTACCATGCTCAAGAAATGGAAAAAAAAGTGTTGGATGCACACATTGCTTTATATGTAAATGACTATTCTATTTCCTTAGGTGATCAAGGTAGAAATGCAGTAGAATTGCTGTTTGCGAAGTCTGGGAGAGTATGTAATTCTATTTTTATTTAATTTTCTTACAATTTGTATTTTGAAAAAATAGCATTAGTAATTGAAGGAGGTATTTTTAAATCAGTTTTTCTACAGGAGTTTTACATAGATTTGATTTTGAATGGGGGTATTATATATTTTAAGAGTTAATGAACTTGAAATAGGGTAGTAGTCACGAATAAACCGATATGAGTATTCTTTATTAAAAGTCATTTTGAAATAAAAGGCATCTGATACAATAATACTTAGAATGTTTATAGGTCCTTTAACATATTATCATAAATTAGAAGAAGATGGAATTTCTAATTACAATTCAAGTTAGTTAAATGATAGTATTTTTCTTTATATGGATAAAGTAGAGATTGAAATACCTTAAAAGTTTTTGAATATTTTAGGAAAAAGACAAATAATGAAATTGGTTTTAGAGGAAACTTTAAATTTGTTAATGAAAAAAGGGTTAGATTAGTAAGTTTTAGACAAATAAAAACCCACTCAATTGAGAGGTTTTATATCTAGTGGATCTATCGGTCCTAATTTCAAACTTCTTTAAGAAATTTATTCATCTTCTCAATTTGTTTCTTTGTAAATTTTCCATTCAACCAATCACAGGTAATTTCAGCATCATACTTTTTATAGAAATCTATAGCAGGACTATTCCAATCTAATACTTGCCATATCATTCCATTCAGATTATGTTCCTTACATATTTTGATTGTTTCTTCAAATAATTTAGACCCAATACCACTTCTTCTAAATTCTTTTTTAATCACAAAATCTTCAAGAAATAAGAATTTCCCTTTCCATGTAGAATAGCGTATCCAATAAAAGGATAATCCAATAATTCTATTGTTATTTTCAGCAACTAAAAACCAAAACCAAGGGCGGTCTCCAAATCCGTCATTTTCTAAATCCTCTAATGTAATGGTTACTTCATCCAGAGACTTTTCATAATTAGCTAATTCTTTGATTAGCTCTAGTACTGATGGTAAGTCTTCTTTAACTCCTTTTCTAATAATTGTTTTCACAAAGCTAAAATAATAAACCCTACTCAAATGAGTGGATTTATTTTTGACGGATTTATAGCTTTTTAATTTAGCGCTTTTTTAAAAAATTATTAAGTAATTTTGTTTAATGAAAAAAATCATTTTTTTTATTTTAATTAGTAGTCAAATATTATCAGCCCAAACTCTTAATGATCTTTACTTCGGGACCGATACAACTTTTGATATTATAAGTTGGAATATTGAATGGTTTCCAAAGAATAATAACACGGCAGGTGAAGTACAAGAAATTCTTACTAGATTAGAAGCGGATGTTTATGCATTACAGGAAATTGAAGACACTACACTATTAAAACAAGTTGTATCTAATATACCTGGATATGAGTGTTATTTTAAAAGTAGCTATTATGGTGGGTTAGCTTATGTTTATAACACAAATACAATACAGATTAACACGAAATATGAGATATTTACTTCTCAACCATATTGGAATGCTTTTCCAAGATCACCTCAAGTACTAGATTGTAATTTTATGGGCAACAACTATATTATTATTAATAATCATTTCAAATGCTGTGGAGATGGCATACTAAATACAAATAATACTAATGATGAAGAAAATAGAAGATTACAAGCTGTTACTTATTTAAAACAATATATAGATAATATTCTTTCAGGTAAAAGGGTAATATTATTAGGAGATCTAAATGATGAAATAATTGATAATACCGCCAATAATGTATTTCAGGATTTTATAAATGATAATACTAATTATTTGTTTACAGATATGCAAATCGCTCAATCTAATAGTATAGATTGGTCTTATCCTACTTGGCCTTCTCATCTTGATCACATTCTTATTACTAGTGAATTATTTGCTAATTTTCAAAATTTTAATTCGCTTGTTTCAGTAATTAGAATTGATGATTATATGAGTACTTGGAGTAATTATGAGAATAATATTTCCGATCATAGGCCAATTGGTTTAAAACTTGATTTTGGTACGGCAAGCTATGTTCCAGAAAAAATAGGTGTTGATGACAGAGTTTTTAAGGTGTTGGATGTTTTAGGGAGAGATGTTCAGGCAAAAAAATGTGGCTTAGTATTCAAGCTATATGATGATGGAACAGTAGAGAAGAAAATAATTCTTCAATAAATAAACACACACTGTAATAAGTAGTTTATTTGTGTGGACCTCTCAGTCCAAGTTTTGAATTTTTTTTAAAATGATTTACTAATTTTATTATATATTAAGCTTAGTTTTGCAAAATGAAGATATTACCTATTATCCTTTTCCTTTTTGTTATTGATATTTATTTCTATCTAGGTACTATATCAACAATTAAAACCTTCGTTAATAATTCTATTTACCCAATTTGTTATTGGCTTATTTCAGCTTTAATATATGCTGCGATACTTTACGTTTTTTTAAATTATGAAAAAAGAACCCCCTCTATTAGATTTAATGATAGTATTGTATATTCTAGTTTAGTTTTTATTGTTTTTATTGCCAAATTTATTGGAATACTTCCTCTTATTATTGATGATGTAATTAGGATGTTTAAATATTTAATTAGTTTTTTTTTCATTAGTACCCAGGAATCTGATCTTGGTCGTTTAAATTTTCTTAAAAAGTCTGCACTTGTTATTTCAGGAACTTTGTTTTCTACATTATTAATTGGTATGATATGGGGTAGGTATAATTTTAAAAAGAATTATCAAGATATATATATAAGAAATTGGCCTTTAGCGCTTAATAATTATAAGATTGTTCACATATCTGATCTTCACTTAGGCGGATTTAATAATGTTGGTAAATTAGAGGAAGCTATAGACATGATTAATAATGAGAGCCCTGATTTGGTAGTGTTTACTGGAGATTTAGTTAATAATTATTATGATGAAGCGGTTCCTTATATTGATGCTTTAAAAAAAATAAAATCGAAAGATGGTAAGTTATCAATTCTAGGAAATCATGATTATGGTGACTATACAGGAATCAAAAGAGATTCTGCTGAGTGGGAAACTAATTTTAGAAAATTATTAAAGTTAGAAAAAGAGGTTGGCTTTGATCTTTTATTGAATGAATCTAGAGTTGTTTCAAATAAAAAGAAGAAGTTTAATATTGTTGGTGTTGAAAATTGGGGTGCTGGAAGGTTTAACAAAGATGGTGATTTAGATGTTGCAATGAGAGGTGTTGATGATAGCATCCCTACTATATTATTGTCTCACGATCCATCCCATTTTAGTGAAGTAGTTTCGAAAAGTGATTATAAAATTGACCTTCAATTATCTGGACATACACATGGGATGCAATTTGGTGTTGAAATACCGGGTTTTAAATGGAGTCCAGTAAAATATAGATATAAAGAATGGGCTGGATTATATGAACATGACGGAAAACAAATATATGTTAATAGAGGACTCGGTCACCTGGGTTATGCTGGTAGGGTAGGTATAATGCCAGATATATCAGTGTTAAATATTAAATCAAAGGTTTAGGTATATTGAAAGTATATACTGATATAGATAAGGTAAGAGAGGAATGGGATAAATTTAATGTAAGTGATTTTATTGATAGTACTTTCTTAGAAGTCTTTTATATTAATCACCCAAACATAAAGCATCTCTTTGTAATTAACAAAGATATGAGGTTATACGCCCATATTTTTGAATTACGTTTTGATAAAATAGCACGCTATTTGAGGAATAAGAGATTTGGGTTATTTGTAAAATTTTTAAAGTTTGATGTTCTTTATCTTACAAATTCATTCATTACCAATATACCTGCTTTTGTTTCAAAGAATAAGATTAATCTTGATAAATTTCTTTCTGTTCTTAAATATAACTATACACTATTAGTTCTTCCTGATTTTATTTTTAATAATATTACTACTGAAAAAAATGAGTTCTGCAAAATTGAGGTTGAGGGAGATATGGTTCTTGAAATACATAATAAGTGGTTTAACTTAGACAGCTATGTCTCAGATTTTAGAAAAAAGTATAGAAAGAAGATTAAGAAATTTTTGAATTCAAGCAGTGAAATAGAAATTAGGTCTATGAATACTAATGATCTAGTAGTCTATTCTGATAAAATAAAAGATCTATTCTCTGAAGTAATAAATGAATCGAAATTTACTGGGCCGTTATTTAATACAGATTCTTTTTTATCATTGATTAAAAAAGATATTTTTAAAGTGTATGGTTATTTTATCAATAATGATTTAATTGCGTTCTCATCTGAAATACATCAAGAGAAAACTCTTTATTCTTACTATGTAGGTTTTGATAAGTCATTAAATAAAACGTTTTCTATATATCCCAGGATATTACTTGAAACTATTAAAAATGCAATAGTCCTTAAAATGGATAAAGTTGTCTTTGGAAGAACTGCCAATGAATTTAAGAGTAATTTTGGAGCCAAACCAATTAAGTCTTATGTATATATTAAAGTGAGAAATAGATATCTGAGTATTATTCTTAACCCAATTCTAAAAAGGTTAACCGTTAAAAAGTGGGCAAAAAGAAGTCCTTTTAAAGTATACTCATAAAATAATTAATAAACCCACTCAAATGAGAGGGTTTATTTTTGGTGGACATCTTGGTTCTAAGTTCGATTTTTTTTAAAATTATTTAGTAAGTTTGTCTTGTGAAGAAAAATAAAAAAGACAATAGAAGACAGTTTCTAAAAAATACCTCTTTGTCTTTATTATCATTTGCAGTCTTTCCAACTATTATTAAGTCCCAAAATTCTACAGTTTCGTTAAGTAAGAAGAATTTTACTGTTAGTTGTGACGAATCTACTGAAGATCTTTATGGGCAAGGTCCATTTTACACAGCAAACGCACCATCTATTCAGAATAATCAACTTGCAGATATCAGTGAGGCTGGTACGCGCATTATTATTAGTGGTCTAGTTTATAATATTGAATGCTCAGAAGTTATTCCAAATACTGAAATTGATATCTGGCATGCTAATGATGCAGGAGGTTATGATAATTTAGGATATAATTTGAGAGGCAAGACTACGACAAATAGTCAAGGTTTTTATATTTTTGAGTCAATTAAACCTGGACTGTATTTGAATGGAGCTACTTTTAGACCATCGCATATACATTTTAAAATAACTCCTCCAGGATTTAACACCCTAATCACTCAACTTTATTTCCAAGGTGACCCTTATATATCAACAGATGCAGCTGCTTCAATAAATAGTGGAGTATTTGACGCTAGTAATCGTATTATCCCTTTAGCATCAAATTCTAATGGAGATCTTGAAGGAACTTGGGATATTGTAATTGATGGTAATGGAGTGCCGGTTACGATAAACAATATTCATCTTGACAAAGGAATTATTTATAGCGTAAGTCCTAATCCATTTACTGATCATATTGAAATAAATTATGGTATTTTTCAAAAAGCAAAGGCTAGTATATCTGTATATGATATTAGGGGGCAGAAAGTAGCAACTCTTGATGAGAGAATGTTAGACCCTCAGAAATATTCAGTATTATGGACCCCTCATAGAAATCTACCTAAAGGACATTACTTTATCTCCATCATGATCAATGATTTACAAGTTCATTATCTTAAAGTTATTAGACAATAATTAGAAATCAATCCATTCTTTAGAGTGATTGTACTGGCGGACCTTACATTAAGTAAATTCATTAATTTATTTTCTTAAATTCGCAAGATGAAAAAAGTACTATTAATATTACTTTACTTTCCAATAATTAGCTTTGGACAAAGTTTATATAACCCACAACAATTATATGATTCTCCTGCAGGATTTTTTGATGAGGATTCAATTCGAGATATTTATTTAGAGTTTTACGATCCAAACTATCATAATTATTTAGTTAATGCGTGGTATTATGATCCAGATGAAAGAATTCCTGCCATATTAACACTTAATGGTATTGTTTATGATAGTGTTGGGGTTAGATATAAAGGTAATTCCACATTTTGTTTGCCTAATGACAATTCTAATCATAAAGTACCCTATAATATTGATTTCAATTATTTTATTGATAGTCAAAAGGTATTGGGATATAAAAAGATGAAGTTAGCTAATGCATGGATGGACCCTACTTTTGTCAAAGATATTACAGCAAGTAATATTTATAGAAATTATCTACCTTCTGGTGAAGCAAATTTAGTAAAACTTCATGTCCAGGGGAATTATCTTGGTCTTTATGTAAATACAGAATCAATTAATAAACAATTCACAAAAAAACACTTTGATGATAAATCAGGAGCGCTCTTTAAATGTGATAATATTGATCGATTTTGTGATACTGCAAATGCACCTGCCTCATCCCCTCCTAGCTTAATATATCTTGGAGATGATAGTACTTTATATTATAATAGCTATGATATGAAATCAGATAATGGATGGGAGCAGCTAGTTAACCTAATAAAAGTTCTTAATGTAGATTTTCAAAATTTAGATAGCGTCCTAAATGTAGATCGAACTCTTTGGGCATTTGCTGTAAATAGTGTAATTTCTAATTTAGATACTTATAACGGATATTATATTCACAATTATTATTTGTACCAAACTAAAGATGATTTATTCCAGATGATCCCATGGGATTTAGACAATAGTTTCTCAGGAGCTATTATGGGGTTCGATTACTTTAATCAATCTAATATTTATGAATATGATCCTTATCATTTTGGATCTACAGGAAATAGGCCTCTTGCAGAGAAACTACTTAATGATCTTTTTTATAGAAAACAATACACGGCTCATATGCGGACAATAATAAATGAAGCATTAGATACTGCTGTAATTCGAAATCAAATCAACCAATTACAATCTTTAGCTCATAATGCTGCTGATAGTGATCAATGGAAAGGATTTTCTATTGCTCAATATTATAGTAATGTAGAATCTCCGCTTTGGACGAACTGGGGTTTTGGTGGAATTATGTCTACTATTGACGCAAGAAAACAATATTTATTATCTCATCCAGAGATTGCTTTATCGCCCCCTACTATTTATGGGTTAAATATTACTAATAATTTAGTTACAGTAAATGCCGTTAGCGCGTCAGCTTTGGAGTTAATGGCAACAACAAGTGAGTTTAATTCAAAATTTCAATCCTTTGTAATGTTAGATGATGGTACTAATGGTGATGTAATGGCAAATGATGGTATTTATTCATCAGCATTACCATTTCAATCTAGTGGGCTTAATATTAAGTTTTATATTAGAGCTCAAAATAATGATGCGATGGCTCTATTACCTGAAAGAGCCGAATATGAATTTTATACTTATTCTGCTATCTCCGGTCTTTTTGTCGCGCCATCAACTATGCAAAAACAACTTATAGGAATTACTGATTTATTAGGAAGGACGCTTACTCATTCTAAATTATTAACAAACACACCATTATTTTATATTTATGATGATGGAACAGTAGAGAAAAAAATAATTCTTAAATAAGTTAAAATCTACTCATTTTCGTAGGTTTTTTTGAGGGAATTACGTTACTAAGTTCGAAGTTTTTTAAGAACTTATTTTGTAAGTTTGCTGAATGAAAAAACTACTCATTATATTACTTTGCTTTCCTTTTATTGGGTTTGGACAGCAGACATTTAATTTTTTGCATAATGGATTAGATAGGGAGTATATATATTATGCTCCAGCGAACATTCAACCTGACGCTCCTTTAGTTTTTGTAGCTCACGGATTTACAGGTTCTGCTGAAGGCATTATGAATTATTGTGGAATGAATACAGTGGCAGATCAAAATGGCTTTGCTGTTTGTTATCCTCAAGGAACATCGGACTCTTGGGGCGATAATTTTTGGAATGTTGGATATGATTTTCATTCTGGAGTTACTGTAGATGATGTTGGATTCATAGTTTCATTAGCTTCGTATTTGCAGTCTGCATATCAGTTAAGTACGGTAAATACTTTTTTTACTGGAATGTCTAATGGCGGAGAGTTGTGTTATTTATTAGCTTGTGAAGTTCCAAATGTTTTTAGAGCTTTTGCTCCAGTTGCAGGTACAATATTTCCAAATGGGTTAACTAATAATATTTGTAGCCCTACACTTCCTGTGCCAATATTTGAAACTCATGGTAGAAATGATAACGTCACTCTCATTGAAGGAGATTCTTTTGACCAGTATTGGGGTCCATATTTAGCTATAGACACAATAATTAATTTTTGGGTAAATCAGAATTCTCTGAACAATCTTGTTGTTGATACATTTCCTAATCTTAATAACAATAATAAGATTACTATAAGCTATAAGTATAGTGATCCAAGTACAAATAATGAAGTTTGGTTATATACTCATAAAAGTGGTCATAATTGGGGGGATGATGGAGATGTTGTTATTGAAGAAGAGATATGGGAGTTTTTCACTAAGATGTCTTTAAATACTTCAACTATTATTAAGGAAAATTATTCAAATAATAAGTTAATTAAAGTTGTAGATATATTTGGAAGGGAATCAACTGAGAAAAAAAACTCTATTCTATTTTTCATATATAATGATGGAGTTATTGAGAAAAAGATAATTATGGAGTAATTGTACAATGAGTCATGCATAATATGCTAGAAATCACACCTATTTATCATGTGTTAAAGTACTATTACTCATTGTTAAGTTAAAATTTTTATAAAAATAACGCAATAATGTTGCGTTTATATCTTAGATTTGCATAATGAAAATTAAAAATGATAATAATCTAGATATTGCTTTAATTTTAGCTAAGCACGGACTAAGTAAAACTAAATTTAGAATTCATTTGTTAAATTTATTTTATAACAAGGAATCTTTAACAGTAAAAGAAGTTATGAGTAAATCTTCTAATTTAATTAATAAGGTTACAATTTATAGAGCCTTAGAGAGTTTTGAGGAAAAGGGTTTGATTCATAAAGTTCCAAGTAGTAATAACATGATTAGATACTCTTTATGTAATGCAGATGAGTGTAGTTCTAGTTTACACAAACATAATCATGGTCATTTTATATGTAATAATTGCAATCAAACTTTTTGTTTAGACAATTATAAATCACCAGATATTAAGCTTAAAGAAGGTTTTTATATTAGCTCCTTAAAATTAATTCTTGAGGGTTATTGTAAAGATTGTTATTTAAATTAATTCACAAAATGTTAAAAACAGAAGGTTTATCTTTTTCTTACAACAGCTCGCATGTTTTTACTTTTCCAGATATTTTATTAAGACAAGGAGAAGATTTATTGATATTAGGTGAGTCAGGTGTAGGTAAAACCACATTAATTCAGATTTTATCTGGTATTCTTAGTCCCAAATCTGGATTTGTGGAAGTAAATGGCATTCGCTTCCAAGATTTATCTTCAAAAAGTCTTGATCAATTTAGAGGTTCACATATTGGTATGATTTTTCAGCAATCGCATTTTGTTAGAAATTTAAGTATCTTAGATAATATACTTTTGTCTCTTTACTTATCAAATAAACTACAAGATAAAAAAAGAGCAATTCGCTTGTTGCAAGAAATTGGGTTAGATGATAAGCTGAATAATATGCCTGATGAATTAAGTCAAGGTGAACAGCAAAGAGCTGCAATTGCTGCTGCCCTTATTAAAACACCAGATTTAATATTAGCAGATGAGCCAACTTCAAGTTTAGATGATAATAATTGCCAAAAAATTATCACATTACTTAAAGAACAGGCATCATTAACAAGCGCAAAATTAATTATCATTACTCACGATCAAAGATTGAAAGATCAATTCAATACATCAATTAAATTATGAATATAAATAGATTAAGCTGGATAAATATTATCCGTAATCCATTTAATACAATGCTGAGCTTGTTACTTATGGCTTTTGGTGTTGGTATAATTTCATTGCTATTATTATTAAATAAATCTGTTGAAGAAAAACTCCATGGCAACCTTAATGGAATAGATATGGTGATTGGAGCTAAGGGAAGTCCTTTACAATTAATTCTCTCATCAATATATCATATTGATAGTCCTACCGGCAATATTTTACTTGAAGAAGTTAATAAAATTAAATCAAATCCAATGGTAGAATCAACCATTCCACTTTCTTTTGGCGATTCGTATAAAGGGTTTAGAGTTGTTGGAACTACTCATGCATACCCTAAATTATTTAAAGTTAATTTTCAGTTAGGTAAATTATGGAATAAATCTATGCAGGTAGTTATTGGAAGTGATATTGTTGAAGCTTGTCAATTAAAAATGGGAAGTACTTTTTACAGTTCTCATGGTTTAGCTGAAGGTGGAGAAATTCACAATAAACATGCTTTCAAAGTTGTCGGTATTCTTAATAAATCAAATACAATTATTGATCAATTAATTCTAACAAATACAGAAAGTATAAAAGCAGTTCATGATCATAAAAAGGGTTCAAATCATACCCATGAAGGGGTGGTAGGAAGTTGTTCTGATGATCATAGTGAAATGATTACCGCTATGTTAGTGAAATTTAGAAGCCCTGTCGGATTTATTAGTTTGCCACGACAAGTTAACGAGACTACTAATTTACAGGCAGCAGTTCCTGCTTTTGAAATCAGCAGATTAATTAGTTTACTTGGATTAGGAGTACGATCAATAAATATGATTGCTTTTTTTATAATTATAGTGTCAGCACTAAGTATATTTATTAGTCTCTACAATTCATTGAAAAGAAGACGTTATGAATTAGCCTTAATGAGGGTTCATGGAGCTACAAGATTTCAGTTGGTTAAATTAGTTTTCCAAGAAGGCATGCTAATATCAATATTGGGATTATTTTTGGGATTATTATTTAGTAGGCTTATGTTGTATGTAGTATCATTTTTTATTAATCATAATTATAGTTTTTATTCAATTCAGTTAAGTTTAATAAAAGAAGAATTTTGGTTGTTTCCAATTGCTTTATTTGTTGGATTTATAGCATCTTTAATACCTATTATTCAAGCATATTATATTAATATTCCTAAAACACTTTCAAATGTATAGAGTCATATTAGTTATTTTATTATTTGTTTCAGAAATAGTTTTTGCTCAAACTGAGATAACCTGGAATGATTTAGCTGATGTTGAATTTGAAGAGATATATTCAGAAGAAGGTGGGCTTATTTTATATCCACATTTTGGTTTTAGTGTACGAGAATTAGCAGGCAAACAAGTTTTAATAAGAGGACATATTTTAACTATTGACCCTAGTGAAGGTTATTTTATTCTTTCAAAAGGGCCAATATGGTCTTGTTTCTTCTGTGGGGCTGGAGGCCCAGAAACTGTTGTAGAACTAAATTTGAAATCCAAAAATAATAATTTTGTTATGGATGAAGTAGTCACACTTATGGGAACTCTTAGACTTAATTCTGATGATATTTATAAGTGTAATTATATTTTAGATTACGCTGAGGTAAGTGGCCGATGATAATTAATGACCAAAAATAAACTAGGTTTATTTTGGTGGGCCTCTTAGCCCTTATTTCGAACTTTTTCAGAAATATATTTAGTAAGTTTGTAGAATAAACAATTATGATATGAATGTTCAAGGAAAAAACATTTTAATAACTGGTGGTAGTCTTGGAATTGGAAAGGAAACAGCAAGAACTCTTGTTCAAAAAGGAGCAAATGTATTGATTACTGGAAGATCAGAAAGCAGACTAATTGAGGCTAAACATTATACTGGAGCTAAGATTATTGAATTTGATATTTCTGATCATGAAAATATCTCTAAAAATGCAATAGAATGTATCGGTATTTTAGATGAAAGAGTAGATGTTCTAATAAATAATGCAGGCATTGGCATTAGAAAATCCATTGATGAATTAAATATAGAGGATTTTTTAAAAGTATTTAATGTAAATGTTTTTGGACTTGCATTGTTTACTAAAGAAATAGTTCCTTATATGATTAAAGAATCTTATGGAACTATTATTAATATTGGTTCTACAGCAAGTTTAAAAGGATATAAGAGTGGTAGTATTTACTCATCTTCAAAATTTGCTGTTAGATGTTTAACTCAGTGTTGGCAAGCTGAATTAAGACCTTATAATATTAGAGTCTGTCAGCTAAATCCTAGTGAAGTTACAACTGCATTTGGAAATCTTCAAAGAGTAGAGAGGGAGGATGTAAGTAATAAATTAACTCCAAAGGAAATATCCCATTCAATAGTTTCAGCAATTGAGATGGATGATCGAGGATTTATTAATGAGCTTAACATTTGGGCTACAAATCCATTTAATTAATTAAAAACCACTCAATTGCGTGGGTTTTATTATAGTGGGGCTAACGGGCCTAATTTCGAACTTTGTCTAGTACTTTATTGAAATTATTATATTTCCAAATGAATCCTTCTTTTTTTAGTTTATCTACATTTATAGATACATCTGTATTGATTATTTGACTTCTTTCTCCTAGAAATAATTTTACTAGAAAAAAAGGTAGTTTAATAATTAAAGCATATGAGAATAATTTTTCTTTTATCTTTTTAATAAAAATCCCTTGAGAAATTGGCTCTGTTGTCGCTAAATTGTATGCATCTTTATAATTCTCATTTTTTATTGCTTCTTTAATAAATCTAGCTACATCATCTACATGTATCCAACTTATTTTCTTTTCTTTTGATCCAATTACCACTCCTATACCTAATTTCATGCTGAGAAGATTATATTTCAAAAAAGCTGTATCTTGATTCATTAATAATGATATTCTCATTTGAATAACACGAGTTCCAATTTTTTTAAACTCCTGTGCAGATTCTTCCCAATCTGAAGCCATTCTTGCTATCCAGTCGGTCCCAATTTTATCATTTTCAGATTTTATACCTTTTGCATTTAAGCCGTAGATGCCTATTGCACAAGCAGATATAAAAGTTATGGGGGAAATATTTAATTCTTTACATTTATTAAATAATAAGTTTGCTGCACCAATTCTGCTTTGATGCATTATTCTTTTATTTTTCTTTGTCCATCGTTTTAGTATAGGGTATCCAGCTAAGTGAATAATATGTTTGCAATTTTCTAATGCTTTTTCATCAATCTCATTTGTTGCTGTGTTCCAATAATAGATATTTTTATTATTAACATTCTTTTTGTTACTAGTTAGTCCAATAATTTCATAATCATCTTTCAATAATTCTGTTGTTCTTCTAGCTAATGAGCCGCTATATCCAGTAATAATAATACGATCTTTCATAAAAGTAAAATACTAAATTATTTAGTTATTAAATTTATAAATTCATCAATGCTTGAAATAGTAGATATTTTCTGAAACTGATCTTCTTCAAGTAAATTTTTATTAATAATCGCGTGTATTTTTGAGTCAGGAAAATGAGTTTCAAGGAAGTTAGTTATCTCTGTCACATTTAATTTGGCAGAATTTGCAACAATAGAAAATAATATATTATCTATTTTGTTTTTATCTTTTAAAGATGTTAATAAGGAATGCGGTAAATTTTGACCAAGGTAGACAACATTATAACCGTTCATTTTTAATATTAAATATGCAAATAAAATCCCAATATCGTGCAGTTCATTTTTTGGAAGAAATAGTAACCAGTTTTCTTTAGGTAATTTTTTATATCCATTTTGTTCTATTTCTTTATAAATTTTAGTTTTTATCAATTCTGTCAGAAAATGTTCTTGTGGCGCACTAATTTCATTATTAATCCACAGTACCCCAATTCTGTTTAAAACCGGCAATAAGACTTGCTGGTAGCATGCAATAATCCCAATATCTTTTGTGCATTTCTCATAGGTATTATGAAATAGTAGTTGATTGAATAATATTGATGATTCAAGAATTTGAGATATATACAGTGAGTATTTATTATTTTGATTTTTATTTTTTAATTGACTGTTAATTAGATCGTCTATTTGTTCTGTAGATAAATTATTTAACATCGATATTTTAAAGCCAGCATTTACAAGTGTACTATACCTAAGAGCCTTTACAATCATTTTGTCATCATAATACCTTATGTTTGTTGCAGTTCTGTGTGGCTTAACAAAGCTATACCTATTCTCCCACGTTCGTATCAATATTTTGTTTAAGCCAGTTATTTTTGAAAAATCATCTATACTATATTTATTCATTTAATTGGATTTATTATTTTTGCAAAGATACTAATTTCTTATAAATGCATAAAGTAATAAAGAAAATATTATACAGACGTATAATAAATTATAAAAAAAGCTATACATTTGTCCTATGATAAATTATAGTATAATAGGTTCAGGTTTTGCTTCATTAAGTGCGGCTGCTTCATTAGCAAAAGAAGGTGCAAACGTAAAAGTCTTTGAAAAGAACAATGAACTAGGTGGTAGAGCTAGGCAGTTTAATAAAGATGGTTTTGTTTTTGATATGGGTCCAAGCTGGTATTGGATGCCGGATATATTTGAAAATTTCTTTAAAAGATTTGATAAGAACCCGTCTGATTATTATGATTTAATAAAATTAGATCCTGGCTTTCAGATAATATTTGATACCAATCATACAATAAAGATTAACAGTAGTTTTTCTGATATTTTAAGTTTATTTGAGAGTTATGAAAAAGGGGCCGGTAATAAATTAAAGGAATTTATAAATGATGCTGAAATTAAATATAATCTAGCAGTTAAGTCTTTAATGTATCAGCCTGGGGTTAGTTTTTTTGAGTTATTACAAAAAGATATTTTGAGTAATCTTGGAAAGATGAGTTTGTTTTCATCATACAGAAAACTTGTAGCAAGACATTTTACAAATCCTTTTCTAATAAATATTCTTGAATTCCCAGTACTTTTTTTAGGATCTTCTCCAAAGGATACCCCTGCGCTTTATAGTTTAATGGCATTTTCAGGATTAAAACAAGGCACTTACTACCCAATGGGAGGATTTGGTAAGGTTATTGATGGAATGGTCGAATTATGTAAAGAATTAGGAGTAGAGTTTTACACTAATCATGAAATTACAGATTGTAATTTTGTTAATCATAAAATAAATGATATTACTACAAAATCAACTGCATTTAAGACAGATTATGTTATTTGTGGTGCTGATTACCACCATTTTGATCAGAATATATTACCAAAAGAATATAGTAGCTACTCAAAACAATATTGGGACAACCGTTCTATGTCTCCTTCATGTTTAATTTATTATTTGGGTGTTGATAAGAAGCTAGCAAATTTAGAGCATCATAATTTATTTTTTGATAGCGATATTGAGCAACATACTGATGATATCTATAAAACCATGCAGTGGCCACGTGATCCATTATTTTATGTGTGTTGTCCGTCTAAAACTGACCAAACGGTAGCTCCTAAAGATAAGGAAAATTTATTTTTATTAATGCCGTTGGCATCTGGTATTACTGATAATAATGAACTTAGAGAAGAATATTTTTTTAAAATGATGGATCGCTTAGAGAAATATTGTGGACAAAAGATAATAGATAAAATCATAGTTAAGAAAAGTTATTGTATTAGTGATTTTAAAAGTGATTATAATGCATTTAAAGGAAATGCATATGGTCTTGCCAATACTTTGTTGCAAACCGCTAATTTAAAACCAAAAGTGATAAGTAAAAATATTCCAAATCTTTTTTACACTGGTCAATTAACTGTTCCGGGCCCTGGCGTGCCTCCATCTATTATTTCAGGACAAATAGTTGCAGATTATATTTTAAAAAATAAATCATGAAAAAGTTATTCGATGAGGTTTCTTATAAATGCAGTAAAATTACTACTGAAGCTTACAGCACTAGTTTTTCCTTTGGAATTTTAGCATTGCATAAATCTATAAGAAAATCCATATATAATATTTATGGGTTTGTAAGGTTTGCAGATGAGATAGTAGATTCATTTCATGATTACGACAAGACCCTACTACTTAATAAATTTAAGGATGATGCATATCTAGCAATTGATAGTAAAATTAGTTTAAATCCTATTCTTAACAGTTTTCAAGAGACTGTAAATAGTTATCGTATTGATATGTCATTAATAAATAATTTTCTTAATAGTATGGAAATGGATTTACTTAAGAAGAATTATAATGAGAAGAATTATAATGATTATATTCATGGATCAGCTGAGGTTGTTGGTTTAATGTGCTTAAAGGTCTTTGTTAATGGCAATGAGCAGTTATACAATAAGTTAAAGCCTGCAGCTATGAGTTTAGGATCCGCATTTCAAAAAATTAATTTCTTAAGAGATGCTAATATTGATTATGCCCTATTAGGAAGAAGTTATTTTCCCGGAGTTCAAATGAACAAATTTTCTCAATCAGATAAAATAAAAATAGAGAAAGATATTGAGAGAGATTTTAAGGATGCCCTATTAGGAATAAAAATGTTGCCTGTAAATTCAAGAGCCGGAGTATATTTATCGTATCTATACTATTATCATTTATTTAAAAAGATTAAATATCTTTCACCTTCTAGATTGTTAGCAGAAAGAATTAGGATCCCTAATATAGCAAAGTTGGCTTTAATGTTTAAAGCAATATTTAAGAATCAATTAAATTCAATATGAGATTGGTTTTTATTTTCTTTTGTTTATTTTCAACCTTTTCAAGCAACGCTCAATGCAGTGATATCATAAAATTAAGAGAAGAGTATATACTTTCTCAAAATAATCTTGAAAGCTGTATTAAACTTAATAATCTAAGTAAATATTGTAATTCTAAGCTAGAACCTGTTAAATATAGTTATAATATCATTTCAAATATAATGAAGTGTAATTTTATTCTTAATCCTTTAAGTAAATATAAGATATTTAAAAATTCAACTAAGAAATTAGACAGTTTGATAATATTGAACCCCCAGCATACAGAGATTCGTTTTTTGCGATATTTAGTGCAACTTAATTGCCCTAAGTTTTTGCTATACGATGTGCATATTGATAGTGACTATAAATTGATAATGAATAATATCCAATCAGAGACTGTAGATTTACAGAATTTCATTTCTAAACTTATTGATAACTAAATAATGAAAGAGCAAGTAATACTAGTAAATAAACAAGATGAGCCAATTGGTCTAATGGATAAGCTAGAAGCCCATGTGAAAGGTGCATTACATAGAGCTGTTTCTGTTTTTATATTCAATTCTAATAATGAACTTTTAATTCAGAAAAGAGCATTAGAGAAATATCATACACCTGGAATTTGGAGCAATACGGCTTGTAGTCATCCAAGAAATAACGAATCTACTCTATCATGTGCCAATAGAAGATTATTTGAAGAAATGGGTATAAAAACAAAAATATTTCCTATTTTTAGTTTTATTTATAAAGCAGATTTCAAAAACAATCTTATTGAGCATGAGCTAGACCATGTATTTATTGGATTTTCGGACAAGAAGCCAAAACCGAATTTCAACGAGGTATGTAGTTGGAACTATGTAGATGAAACGAGTTTGATGAAATTATTAAATGAATGCCCAGAAACTTTTTCACCTTGGTTTAGAATTTGTTACGAGCGAGTATTTCAAAAAGCATATGCACAAAAAAATAAAAAATTAATTAGTTTATCATGAGTTTAATATTTAACATATTTATTGTATTAATAACATTCTTTATAATGGAGGCTGTTGCCTGGGCTACTCATAAATACCTTATGCACGGATTGTTATGGAGACTGCATGAAGATCATCATGTAGTAGATAGAAATAAAGTTTTCCAGAAAAATGATTTTTTCTTTTTAATTTTTGCAATACCATCAATGATTCTGATCTATATTGGCTATGAATATAATAACCTTTGTATATTCTTTGGTCTAGGTATTGCACTATATGGATTAGGATATTTTATTGTTCATGAGATAATTATTCATCAACGATTACCATTCTTTAAGAGATCAAATCACCCTTACATTAGAGCAATTCGAATGGCTCACAAAGTTCATCATAAAACTTTAGGTAAATATGGTGCTAGTTCATTTGGTATGTTAATTGTATCAAAAAAATATTTTAAGAAATGAGTTTATACTTAAAGGTCTTATTGTTTTCTTTTACAATTCCATTTATGGCCTCATTTAGTTCTAAAGTAAAATTTAACAACTACTTCACTTCTCTTTTCTTAGCCTTATTAACTTCTTCTATCCTATTTATTTTATGGGATATCTACTTTACATATTTAGGCGTTTGGGGGTTTAATTCAGAACATCATTCAGGTATTCTTTTAACAAATTTACCATTAGAGGAGATTTTATTTTTTCATATTATTCCATTTTGTTGTTTGTTTACATATTTTGTTTTAAAGAAGTTCGATAAATTTAATCTGCGATATAATCTTGTTGTATTACGATTGTTTGCTTTAATACTATTAGCTATAGGGTTAATGTTTTATGAAAAAGCTTATACTCTTTCTGTATGTTTACTTTCAGCTCTAGTTATGTTAAATATATCCTATAGTAAATTAAAATGGAATGGGTATTTTTTTAGTACCTACATATTAATTTCTATCATACCCTTTATAGTTGTAAATGGAATTCTAACAGGCTATCTTGATGTAAATAATCCACCAGTATGGTATAATAATGCTGAGATTATTGGTTTAAGATTTCTGACAATTCCTGTCGAAGATTTCTTATATAATTTTGTGTTAATGTACATTAATTATATGTTTTTTGAGTTTTATTGCAGAAGAAAGCAGAAAGATACCATAAAACATGATATACTAAATAATTAGTCAAAATAATCTTGTAAAATGAATAAACTAATTTTGTTGTTTCTTTTATTGTCTGGATGTTTATTTGCACAAGATAATACTATCAAAAAAAGAGATTTTTTTGATGCTTTGACAAATAAAGAAAGAGAGATAATTGTTGATAGGGGAACAGAAAGAGCTTTTTCTGGTAATTACGTAGATTTATTTAAAGCAGGTTTATATGTTTGTAAGGCTTGTAATAATCCTCTGTTTGAATCAGATTCAAAATTTAAATCAAATTGTGGATGGCCATCATTTGATGACGAGATTAAGAATTCATTAATTAGAATTAAAGATAATAGTTTTGGGATGCAAAGAGTAGAAATATGCTGCGCAAATTGCAAGGGTCATCTTGGTCATGTTTTTGAAGGGGAGAGGTTGACAGAGAAAAACCTGAGACATTGCGTTAATTCAATAAGTATTAAATTTATCTCAAAGAAATAAAGCTATTTATTTTAGTGCGTATTTTTTTGATGGCTCTAACTGGAGCTAAGATTTAACTTTTCTTTTAGGAATATTTAGCAACCTTAAATCTGCTAATTATATTTAGAGTAATTTTTGTTGTTTAGAGCAAAACCAAGTTTTGCGCGAGTCAGAGGTATTTTTAGATATTACTAGATTATTATTTTCAGTGTATTTCTTTCCGTAAATTTTTAATTTAAATTTAGATGAATTGAATGGATTTTTAAAATCTTTAAGTTCTGCACCCCCTGAAGTATAGCTACTCCACATAACTTGCTGGATATTTTTTATTAAGTTAGTTTTCATTTTTTCATTAAGATTACCCCATTTTTCTTCTGGATGTATTTTAGATAGATATAGGCTCTCAGATTTAATATAGTTTCCTACTCCAGGAAAATATTTTTGATCCATTATTATAGAGCAGATAGATTTCTTCACATTAATCTTGCTTTCTAAATAATTTGAATGGCTTTTAAAATGATATAATTTATGTAGAAGATCAAAAGAAGGGTTGAATTTTTGATTAAATTCGGATTTAGTTAGTATCTTCATCTTCCCAAATTTCCTTACATCTTTAAAAAATATTTCATTCTTACCATCAGAAACACGAAAATGACAATGTTTGATTAATTCATTTGACCACCCACCCGTCATACCTAAGTGAAAATTAAATATTTGATTGTTCTTTAGCTCTAGAAATATATTCTTCCCAATAGTAAATGTTGGCTGAAAAGTATCTAAGTTATCATTAATAGTAGTGAAGACATCATAATATTTTTGATCATAATATTCAGAAATAATTTCAAAGCTTATTTTTTTACTTAACAAAAAGAATTCATTAAAATAATCTGAAGCTATTTTTACTTCTGGACCTTCTGGCATTTCTTGTTTATTTTTAAAGTTATGTAATTTGGTTAAGCTGAACCTAAATAGTTGAAATTTTTCTTTTAGAAATTACATAGTGATTTTGCATTATAAAAGTAATAATAATCTATTCTGTTTTAGTCCAAGTATTATTTGAGGTTAGTTTGTATGAACCCATACACTCTATTTCCCACTCATGGGGTTTGATTATACTTAGAAAATTATTCTTATTACCTTTGTATAGGTAGTATGTTTCTCCAACAATAGGATTAAAATTATATTTTGATTTGAATATCAGATTTGACCATTCTATTTCTTTTAATAGAGATTCGTACTTCTCTTTAATCTCAATAAATCTTGTTGTCAAATAGTGTTGAGCATCTGATTCTAAATCTTTTATTTTCTCAGGTCTAAATGTTTTGGAAGTAAAACTAGTAGGATACTCTTTTCTGAATGCGTCATATTCTTGGCTAGAATAGTTGTATACTATATTATCTGCTTTCTTTTTCATTGTGCAAATGTACTAATATTTATCGTTTGTATAATTATTTTATAAAAAAACTATACAAAAAGTTTGGCAGTTATTAATATTGTTGTTTATTTGCATAAGTATTTATTAAAAAAATTATACATAAATTATTATGGAGACAAAAAAAAATATAAGAAAAAGAAGCTTTAAAAAAACATGGGATACTATAAAAGAGATAAAAAATAGAACTCCTAAAATAATCTTTAGAGCTCACAATATTGTTGTGACTCTTAGAAACAAGACTCAACTAAACCGATGGCTTGAAATATATCCAGAAGGAAAATACACTATAAATTACTAATCTAAATAATTAAAAAATGAAAAAAAATTTAACAAACCTAATTATGAAAACAAATTTTAACAAGAAAAGCCCTAAAAGACTCTTAGGTTACTTAATGGCTTTAGCCATGGTATTTTTTACTGGTTCTGTAATTGCTCAGACTAATCATGATGTTGTTATTGATAGTCAAACAAATACATTTTCTCCGGCTACATTAACGAT